>FWPU01005496.1_pt1 | contig 24061 bp, 24 predicted proteins | sample 2228361 | NCBI WGS metagenome assembly FWPU01 (sample SAMEA103939777, study PRJEB20133) | metagenome
CACGCACATCCTCGACCTGGGGGCGACGAGCCTTTTTCTCTACTGCTTCCGCGAGCGCGAGTACATCCTCGACATCTTCGAGGAGGTCTCGGGCCAGCGCATGATGGGCAGCTACTTCCGCCCTGGCGGCTTGTGGCGTGATGTGACGGATAAATTCGAGTCGATGGTCAGGCGCTTTCTATGGTACATGCCACGCAAGATCGACGACTACGAGCGCATCCTGACCGAGAACCCGGTCTTTATCCGGCGCACCAAGAACATCGGCGTTGTGCCGCCGGATAAGGCCATTGCCTGGAGCCTGACCGGCCCCTCGCTGCGCGGCTCAGGCGTCAACTTCGACGTTCGCAAGGCGATGCCTTATTCCAGCTACGATCACTTTGAGTTTGACGTGCCGCTCGGCGAGAACGGCGACGTGTACGACCGCTACTGGGTACGCATCCAGGAAATGCGCCAGTCGCTGCGCATCGTTGAGCAGGCACTCAACAGCCTGCCAGGCGGCCCCTGGCGCAGCAACAACCGCAAGTACGTGCCGCCGCCGCGTTCAGAGTTGGGCCGCAGCATGGAGGCGGTGATCCACCACTTCAAGCTGTGGACGGAAGGCTTCCTCCCGCCCAAGGGCGAGGTTTACATTCAGGTTGAGTCGCCGCGGGGCACGCTGGGCGTGTATTTGGTGAGCAATGGCGGGCCGAAGCCCTGGCGCGTGCACTTCCGCGCACCGACGTTTATGAACATGCAGTCGATGAGCTGGATGGCAAAGGGCTACATGGTGGCCGACTTGGTCGGCATCATCGGCAGCATCGACATCGTGCTCGGAGACTGCGACCGCTAAGGAGCTGGAGGAGATGTTGTTCCTCATGATTGTGGCATTGGTGATTGTGGTGCTGGCGGCGGTCTTCGCCATTCAGAACGCCGAGCCGGTCACGGTGCAGTTCCTGTTCTGGCAAACGCAGGAGATCTCGCTGGCGCTGGTACTGCTCCTGACTTTCATCGCGGGCGTAGTCGTGAGCCTGCTGGTGACGCTGCCCGGCATGATCCGGCGCGAGCGGCGCATCGCGAGCCAGAAGAAGAAGCTCGCTGACGTAGAGAAGCTGGTCGCAAAGGGCGAGGAGCGCCAGGAGCCTCCTTCTTAGCGTCGGGCCGTGGCCCGGCGGCTGGCGTGGACTTGGCAATCAATCATCGAACCCGAGGCGGAGCATGAGCCTGTTGGAAAGACGCAAGGACGACATCGCGTACCACCTGAGCAAGTACCCTGACAAGCTATCGGCGATCATGCCACTCCTGTATATCGCGCAGGAGGAATACGGGTACATCACTGAGGAGGCGATGGACGAGATCGCCGGGCTGCTCGGCGTGGACCCGACGCACGTGAAGGGCCTCGTCAGCTTCTACACGATGTACTATGACAAGCCAAAGGGCCGGTATTTGCTTTACATCTGCACCGACCTGCCCTGCGCGCTGCGCGGCGCGGAGCAGTTCAGCGAGCACGTGTGCGAGCACCTCGGCATCCAGCCGGGGGAGACAACCGAAGATGGGCTGTTCACGGTCGAAAACGTGATGTGCGTGGGCGCATGCCACCGCGCCCCGGTGATGCAGGTCAACTTCCGCTTCCACGAGAACATGGACGAGGAGCAGGCAGAGAAGTTGATCGAGGCACTGCGCCGTGAACACGAAGCCACCCAGCCCTATCGGAAGCAGTGACTACGAGCGCGTGATCGCCCTGTGGGAGGCAGCCGGGCTGCCCCACAAACCCACAGGCCGCGACTCGCGCCCGGCGTTCGAGCGGCAGCTCGGTGACGGGCGGGTGGCCGCCATCGGCGTCGAGAGTGAGACGGGCGACCTGATCGGCGTGGTACTGGTCACCCACGATGGGCGCAAGGGCTGGATCAACCGGCTGGCGGTCCACCCGGACTACCGCCGCCGGGGGGTCGCCAAAGCGCTCATCCAGGCCGCTGAAGACCATCTGCGGGCGCAGGGCATCGAGATTTTTGCGGCGCTGATCGAACCGGGCAACGAAGCTTCGCTGAGGTTGTTCGAGGCAGCCGGATACACCGAGTTTACCGGCGTCCACTACGTCAGCAAGCGCGACCGGGACGACGTTTAGCGGTTAGCAGCCAGCAGTATAGAGGGCATGACGTGACGCACATTCTGCTGAGAGAACTGGATATCCCCAACATCAAGGAGCTGGACGTCTACCTCGCCAACGGCGGCTACGACGGGCTGAAGAAGGCGCTGGCGGAGCACCAGCCGGACGAGGTCATCGACATCGTCAGAGCGTCGGGGCTGCGCGGGCGGGGCGGGGCGGGCTTCCCGACCGGCGTCAAGTGGAGCTTTGTGCCGAAGGATGTTTTCCCCAAGTACGTGGCGCTCAACGCCGACGAGAGCGAGCCAGGCACCTTCAAAGACCGGCAGCTCATGGAGGAGAACCCCCATCAGGTGCTGGAGGGGGCGCTGATAGCCGCCTATGCGATCCAGGCCGAGGCAATCTACATCTACATCCGGGGCGAGTACTGGGACATCGCCGACTGGCTCGACCGCAAGATCGAGGAGGCGCGGGAGAGGGGCCTCGTCGGGCAGAATATCTTAGGCTCCGGCTGGAGCTGCGAAATCTACACCCACCGGGGTGCAGGGGCTTACATCTGCGGCGAGGAGACGGCGCTGCTCGAATCGCTGGAAGGCAAACGTGGGCAGCCACGTGTCCGCCCCCCCTTCCCCGCCGCTGTGGGGCTGTACAACAAGCCGACGGTTATCAACAACGTCGAGACGTTGGCCAACGTGCCGTACATCATCGTCAACGGCGCGGAGGGCTACCGCCAGTTTGGCACGGACGATAGCCCCGGCACCAAGATATTCTGCCTGAGCGGGCACGTTAACCGGCCCGGTAACTACGAACTTCCCTTCGGCGGGGAGACGACCCTCCGCAAGCTGATCTACGAGCTGGGCGGCGGCGTACCGGGCAACCGCCGGGTCAAGGGCATCCTGCCTGCCGGAGCGAGCGGTGCGATCCTGCCCGGCACGGATGAGGTGCTCGACACACCCATCGCCTACGGCAGCTTCAGGAAGTGGGATACCGACATCGGTTCGGCGTCGGTCATCGTGCTCGACGAGACGGTGGACATGGTGTGGGCCGCCCACAAGATGACCGAGTTCTTCTCGCATGAGTCGTGCGGGAAGTGCACACCCTGCCGCGAGGGCACTTACTGGCTCCGGCGCCTCTACCGGCGCGTCGAGAAGGGGCTGGGCGATGCAATTGACGTGCAGACGATGGACAGCGTCGCTCGGCAGATGAGGGGCAAGTGCCTCTGCGCGCTGGGCGAGTTCGCTGTAAACCCGGTGGTGGCGACCATCCAGCACTACCCGGAGGACTACGAGCGGGCTGTGGCAGCTAGCGCGCACGAGGAGGAGACGCCCATCCCGACGGTGGACGAGGCTGCCGCCGACTGATTCTCGACCGGCAGCCCGGCAGGGGCAGACCCTGCTGGTGGCATGAGCGAACGACCACGAGACTGATTGGAACACGACTCTATGGCAGACACCGTAAAACTCACCATTGACGGCATCGAATACGAGGTCCCAGCAGGGATGAACCTGGTGGATGCAGCCAAGCTGTGCGGCAACGACATCCCGGTCTTCTGCTACCACCCCAAGCTGGGGAAGGACGGCAACTGCCGCATGTGCTTGGTCGAACTGGGTATGCCGCGTAAGAACCGGGAGACCGGTGAGGTTGAGATCAGCTTTGCCCCGACGCTCCAGACAGCCTGCACGCAGACGGTGAGCGACGGCATGGTCATCCGCACCCAGACGCAGAAGGTAATCGATGGGCGGCGTGCGATTCTGGAGTTTCTGCTCTCCAGCCACCCCTTGGACTGCCCGATCTGCGACAAGGGGGGGGAGTGCCCGCTGCAAAACCTGACCATGCAGCACGGTCCCGGCACGAGCCGGATGTACTGGGAAGAGAAGATGCGCCTCGGGAAGCACATCCCGCTGGGCGAGCTGATCTACCTCGATCAGGAGCGATGCATACTGTGCTCGCGCTGCATCCGCTTCCAGGACCGTATTGCCGACGACCCGGTGCTCTCGTTCGGCGAGCGCGGGCGGCGGCAACAGATCATCACGCACAGCCTGCCGCCCTTTGATAGCATCTTCTCCGGCAACACGACCGACATCTGCCCGGTAGGCGCGCTGACAACAGCCGATTTCCGCTTCAACGCCCGCCCCTGGGAGATGGTGCAGGTGGCAACGATCTGCTCGCACTGCCCGGTTGGGTGTAATATGAGCTTCGACACGCGCACCGACCGCGAGGCGGGCGGGCGCACGACGATCAAGCGCGTGATGCCGCGTCAGAATGAGCAGATCAACGAGATCTGGATCTGCGACAAGGGGCGATTTGCCCGGCACTACATGGAGCACACCGACCGCCTGACGACGCCGCTCGTCCGGCGTGGTGGTAAGCTGGTTGAGGCAACTTGGGAGGAGGCAATTGCCGAAGCGGCGTCACACCTACAGTCCGCCGGCTCGGCCATTGCGGCTATCGCGGGGGGGCGGCTAAGCAACGAAGATTATTATGCACTCCAGAAGCTGATCCGCACTCAGGGTAGCAACGACCTGGCCGCCTATCCGCCGCAGGCTGCTGGAGGTGAGTTCAGTGCGTGGTACGGCGTAGGCGTCGGCACTAACTTCCTGGACATGGGCCAGGGCGACGCGATCATGGTGGTGGCAAGTGACCTGCATGAGGAAGCGCCGCTGTGGTGGCTGCGGATCATCGCGGCGGCCAAGCGCGGCGCGCAGGTGATCGTCGTCAACGGGCGCGAGACGCGCCTCGACAAGTGTGCAACGCACCGGGTGCGCTACCGCTACGGCGATGAGATCGCCACGCTGAACGCGATGCTCGGCAGCCTGGAAGACCTCCAGCCGGGCCGTCCGGTCGAGGGGCTGGACGAGGCGGTGCAGCATGCCCGCCAGTTCAAGGTCAGCGATGCCGCTGGGGCTGCCGCACACGCCTTTGCCCAGGCGGAGAACGCGATCCTCCTGGTGGGCAGCGAGGGGCTGACGGGCGAGGCCAGCCGCAACCTGGCCCAGGCGGCCAGCAACCTGCTGGTCGCCACTGGGCATGTGGGCCGTGCCAACAACGGCCTGATCGTCGTGTGGCCGACGGCCAACGGGCAGGGGGCATCCGACATGGGCTTCCGGCCCGACTACAGTCCCGGCTACCTACCGGTCGAGAGACCAGGACGGGACTATGAGGCCATCCTGGAAGCATTCCAGAACAACGATCTGAAGGTGCTCTACATCGCGGGCGCTGACCCGGTCTTTGACGACCCGGCAGCCGAGCAGGCGCTCCGCCAGACGAAGGGCACCATCATTGTGCAGGACATGTTCCTGACAGCAACCGCCGAGCTGGCCGATGTGGTGCTCCCCACGCAGAGCGTGGCTGAGCGAGAGGGCACTTACACAAGCGGCGAGCGGCGCGTGCAGCGCTTCTACCCAGCCATCGAGCCGGTGGGCGAGAGCAAACCGGACTGGCTGGCCGTGCAGATGGTGGGTGAGAAGCTGGGCCATGGCCGGCCAGCCGTCGCGGCGCCTGTGATCCTGGCCGAGATCAGCCGCACAGTGCCGCAGTACGCGGGCATAACCTACCAGAAGCTCGCACAGGTCATCGAGCAGTTCCCAGACGTGGGCGGCGACGACCTGTACTACGGCGGCACGGCGTTCCAGAACTTTCATGGCTTGGGCGTCCAGTGGGCCGCGCTGGCTGAGGACGCCGGTGCGACGCTGGCGATGCGTCCGGCAGCGGCGGGCGGCTCGCTAGCCGCCGCCGAGAAAGACAGCCTGGTCATTGTCCCGGTCAGGCTGATCTACGACGCCGAGCCGGTCCTGCTCAAAAGCGGGCTGCTGCACCAGCGCATCCCGGCGCCGCACCTCGGCCTGAACCCAGCAGACGCCGCGCAGATGGGCGTCAACGACGGTGACGCACTGGCCGTGACGCTCAACGGACGCCGGGTAATGGCAGACGCCTATCTGGACGCGCGCGTGCCGAGAGGCGTGGCGACGATGCCCCGCCGCCTTCAGCCCCAGGGCGCGCCACCCGCAGCGACGGTCGCCCCGGTCGCCAAAGTGGAGAGAATTGAGGCATGAGTGACTTCCTCATCCTGATCATCGATGCCACGGTCAAGTCGGCGATCATCATCCTTGCCCTGCTGACGGGCTTTGCCTACACGACGCTGCTGGAGCGGCGGTTCATCGCGCGGCTCCAATCGCGGATCGGGCCGAACCGGGCCGGGCCGTTCGGCCTCCTCCAGCCAGTGGCCGACGGGATCAAGCTGTTCTTCAAAGAGGACATCGTCCCGGCGCGGGCTGATAAGGTGATCTTCACGCTGGCCCCGGCCATCACCGCTGTGCCTGCGCTGATCGTGCTGGCCGTGGTACCGGTCGGCGAAGAGGTTAACCTGTTCGGGCATGTCACACGGCTGGGTCTGGCCGATGTCAACGTGGGCGTGCTCTACATCCTAGCCGTCACATCGATCTCGGTCTACGGCATCGTGCTGGCCGGCTGGTCGTCAGCCAACAAGTACGCCATGCTGGGCGGCCTGCGGGCTAGCGCGCAGATGATCAGCTACGAGCTGGCGCTCGGCCTGTCCGTCCTGGCCCCGGTCATGATGGCCGGGTCCATGAGCCTGGGCGACATCATCGACGCGCAGCGCGGGCTGTGGTACATCTTCGTGCAGCCGCTGGCCGGGATCATCTTCTACATCACCGCCCTGGCCGAGACCAACCGCGCGCCGTTCGACCTGCCCGAAGCTGAGCAGGAGCTGGTCGCCGGGTATCACAGCGAGTACAGCGGCATGAAGTTCGCCGCGTTCTTCATGGCTGAGTACATCAAGATGATCGCCGTCAGCGCGATCTTCGCCTCGCTGTTCCTGGGCGGCTACCGGCTGTTCGGGCTGGAGTACCTGCTGGGCGGTTGGCTCGGGCCAGCCATTCTGGTCGGCAAGGTGGTCGGCTCGCTGATGTTCATGGTCTGGATCCGGGCCACCCTCCCCCGCTTCCGCTACGATCAGCTTATGGCGTTCGGCTGGAAGGTGCTGCTGCCGCTCTCGCTGGCGAACGTCGTCGTGACGGCGGTACTGATCGCGCTGGATATCATCCCCGTTGTGGCCTGACGCGGGCTGCGCGGGATGAGGCTAGGTAAACGGGACGGCGTCAAGGTAACAGGGGCAAGCACAGGGAGCAACAGGGAGTTAATAAGGAAGTCGATATGATCAGGGACGGCATTAAACGCGGGGTGGCGATCCTCGAAGGGCTGGCCACCGTCTTCAAGCACGTCCTGGAGCCGCCGGTCACAATCCAGTATCCGGAGCAGATCAAGACCTTCCCAGAGCGGTTCAAGGGGCGGCACGAACTCAAGCGCTACGACAACGGGCTGGAGAAATGCATCGGCTGCTCGCTGTGCGCGGCGGCCTGTCCGGCGGATGCCATCTGGGTCGAGGCGGCGGAGAACACCGACGAGGAGCGGTATTCACCGGGGGAGCGCTACGCTAAAACCTACGAGATCAACATGCTGCGCTGCATCTTCTGCGGCTACTGTGAGGATGCCTGCCCAACCGAGGCGATTGTCCTCGAACAGCATTACGAGTTATCATTTTTCGATAGGGCAAGCGCCATCTATACCAAAGACATGCTGCTCGTCCCGCCGCCGCCGGGCGTACCGGGGACGCCCCAGCGGGTGGAGCCGGGCACGTTCAACCGTTCCATCCCTGACATGGAAGATCCAAAATAGGCCCACACCAGTAAAGGCAAGCTCGGAGCGATGCTTGGGACAATCCTGTTCTTAATCTTGGCCGTAATCGCCGTAGCGGCTGCCATCGGGCTGCTGACGAGCACGAACGCCGTGCACGCCGCGCTCTTCCTCGTGATCAACTTCGTCTGCGTGGCGCTATTCTATCTGGGGCTGAACGCGCCCTTCCTGGCGATGGTGCAGGTTACGGTGTATGCGGGCGCGATCATGGTGCTGTTCCTGTTCGTCATCATGCTGCTCGGCGCGGAGCGCGTGCCGCTGACCTCACGCCTGAGGTGGCAGACCCCGCTGGCGATGGTGCTGGCGCTGGCGCTGGTAGCGGTGACGGGTGTCATGCTGTTCAGCCCGACGGCGGGGGCCAACCTGACCACGCCCAAACCGCTGACCGATGCCTCCCTGGCGCAGGTGTACGGTAGCCCGGCGTCGGTGGGCGAAGTGCTCTTTGCCAGCTATTTGCTGCCCTTCCAGGTCGTCGGAATCCTGCTGCTGGTGGCGATGATCGGGGCTATGGTGCTGACCAAAGACGATGAGAAGCGTGCCGGGCGCAGGAGTGCCTCGGCTCCAGAGAAGGGCGCGAGCGATTGAAGGGGGCTTCACGGCCAGCACAAGGACAGGTTAACGGATGCTGAACGAAACAAATTTCCTGGTGCCGACGAGCTATTACATCATCTTGAGCGCCGTGCTGTTCGCCATTGGCGTGGCCGGGGTGCTCATCCGGCGCAACGCCATCTTGATCTTTATGTCCATCGAGCTGATGCTTAACAGTGCCAACCTGGCCTTTGTCGCCTTCGCGCGCGCCTTCATGGACCTCTCGGGGCAGGTCTTCGTGTTCTTTGTGATCACGGTGGCCGCCGCCGAGGTCGCGGTTGGGCTGGCGCTGATCGTCGCTATCTTCCGCACCAAACAGAGCATTGACATTGACGAACTCCACGAGATGGAGGGCTGACGGGGTGCCGCGCCCGATGGCCCGGCCCCTCTAGCGACAGGATGACCCGTATGGACGGTTTGTTCTCGCTGGTTCCCCTGATCGTCATCTTCCCCTTTGTGGGCGTGCTGATCAACGCCTTCTTCGGGCGGCGGCTGATGCCCCACCGCGACAGCGTCGCCCCGGGGGTGATCGCGTCGCTTCTGTCGGGCGCCTCTTTTGTGGTCGCGGTGCTGATGTTCATCGCGCTGCTGGCGGAGCCAGAGGGCGCGGATGTGCCATTCCTGACCTGGTTCAGCATCAGGGCGGGGGCGCGCACGCTGTTAGTGCCCTGGCAGTTCAAGGTTGACACGCTCTCATCGGTTATGATGCTCATCGTGTCGGGCGTCGGCACGCTGATCCACATCTACGCCATCGGCTACATGCAGGGCGACGTTGAGGAACAGATCAACAAACGCAGCCTTGCCGATGACGAGGCGCTCGACTTCAAGCGCCGCCGCTACTCGAAGTTCTTCACCTTCTTCAACCTGTTCATGGGTTCGATGCTGCTCCTCGTCACGGCGAGCAACTACCTGATGATGTTCGTCGGCTGGGAGCTGGTGGGCCTGTGCTCGTACCTGCTGATCGGCTTCTGGTTTGACGACCCTATCGCGGGCTGGTCGAACTCCAACGCGGGCAAGAAGGCGTTTATCGTCAACCGCATCGGCGACTTCGGGATGCTGATTGCGATCATGCTGATCTTCTGGACGTTCGGTACGCTCCAGTTTGATGACGTATTTGCCCGCGCTGAGTGCATGACGGCCCAGCCCCAGGCTGAGTGCCTGACGCTGAGCGCGGCGGACATCAAGGGGGAGCAGGCAGTCGGGGCACCCGCCGAAGAGGAGGGGCACGCCGGGGTACCGCCGCTTGAGACGCCAATTGCCATCGGGCCGCTGGCCATGCCGTTCGGCGTGATCGTCACGCTTATCACGCTGTTCCTGCTGCTCGGCGCGACGGGCAAGAGCGCCCAGATCCCGCTGTTTGTGTGGCTGCCGGACGCGATGGCCGGGCCGACGCCGGTCAGCGCCCTCATCCACGCCGCGACAATGGTTACGGCGGGTATCTACATGATCACCCGCAGCAATGTGCTGTACGCACTGGCCCCGGCTAGCGGGGCGGTGGTGGCGGTCATCGGTGCGGCGACCGCCTTCGTCGCGGCGACCATCGCTGTCGCCCAGTTTGACATCAAGCGTGTGCTGGCCTACTCAACGATTAGCCAGCTGGGCTTTATGGTCGCGGCGGTCGGGCTGGGCGGGTATATCGCGGGCATCTTCCATCTAGCAACGCATGCCTTCTTCAAGGCGCTGCTGTTCCTGAGCGCCGGGTCGGTTATTCACGGGCTTGAGCACGGGCACCACCACGCCGCGCATGGGCATGGGCACGGAGAGGAAGCCTTCGACCCGCAGGATATGCGCTTCATGGGCGGGCTGGCGAGCAAGATGCCGATCACCGTCTGGGTGTACACGATTGGCGCGCTGGCGCTGGCGGGCATCCCGCCGCTGGCGGGTTTCTGGAGCAAGGATGAGATTCTGCTCGACGCCAGTCTGAACAACACGCTGGTGTACATCCTGCTGACGCTGGCCGCCTTCTTCACCGCCTTTTACATGGGGCGGCAGATCTTTATGGTTTTCTTCGGCAGCCCGCGCAGCGAGGCAGCCCGGCACGCCGTCGAGAGCCAGCCGATCATGACCACGCCGCTCATCATCCTGGCCGTGCTGTCGGTGATCGGCGGGGCGATGAACCTGCCCTTCGAGGGCTTCCACCAGCTCGGTCATTGGCTGGAGGAGAGCGTTGCCAACGCGCACATCGGGTCGTTCAACATCATCGTGGCCCTGATCTCGACCGCGCTGGCGCTGATTGCCATTGGCATGAGCTACCTGCTCTATGGACGCAAGCCACTCGAAGAGGGCGAAGCCGACCCGCTGCGCACGACCGGGCCGGTGTTCACCTTCCTGAACCGCAAATGGTACTGGGACGAACTGTACGGTGCGGTCTTTGTGACCCCTTATAACCGGCTCGGCGAGTTCCTGGCAATGACGGTTGACTGGCAGTTCTGGCATGACTTCGTCCACGACAGCCTTATCGGAGAAGCCTTCCGGGGCCTAGGCGGCATCCTGAGCCGCCCGGTCGAGCAGGGCGTGGTGGATGGGGCCGTCAACGGGATCGCCCGGCTTATCGGCGGGTCGTCACGGGAGCTGCGCAAAGTGCAGACCGGCTACGTGCGGAACTACGCGCTGGCCGTGGCGTTGGGCGTTGTGATCTTGCTGCTGTACATCGCCATCCGCCTGCTGCTTTAAGGGAAACCTTAGATACTCAAGAGAGGGCTGCCCGCCGCGCGCCCGGCAAGGGCCAACGGGCGGGACACTGACACGGCTACCGCGAGGAGCACCTATGATCCCTGAAGCCTTCCCCTTATTCCTGACGCTGATCACGGCCCTGCCTGTGGTCGGCTTCCTGGTGGTCATTCTCACGCCCCGCAGGAACGAGGAATTCATCAAGTGGACGGCGCTCATCTTTTCAACCCTGACGTTCGCCGTCTCGCTCTTCTTGCTGCGCGAACCGTTCAGTCAGAACGGGGGCCTGCTGTGGTCGGGTCGGGTCCCCTGGATCCCGACAGCGGGCATCTCCTACGCGCTGGGGGTGGACGGGATCAGCATCTGGCTCGTGCTGCTGACCACGCTGATCTCACCCATCGCGATCCTCTCCTCGTGGACGGCGATAGAGGACCGGGTGAAAGAATACTACGCCTTCATGCTACTGCTTGAGACCGGCATGATCGGCGTGTTCGTGGCGCTTGACCTGTTCCTGTTCTACATCTTCTGGGAGTTCACGCTGGTGCCGATGTACTTCCTGATCGGCATCTGGGGCGGGCCAAACCGGCAGTACGCGGCCATTAAGTTCTTCCTGTACACGATGGCCGGGTCGCTGCTGATGCTGCTGGCGATCCTGTTCCTGGGCATCCGGGGCGGCACCTTCTTCCTGCCCGACCTGATCGGGCTGGACATCCCGCTCGGCACCGAGCGCTGGCTATTCGCAGCGTTCGCGCTGGCCTTCGCCATCAAGGTGCCGGTGTGGCCGCTGCACTCGTGGCTGCCTGATGCCCATGTGGAAGCGCCGACGGCTGGTTCGGTTATCCTGGCCGGCATTCTGCTGAAGATGGGGACGTATGGCTTTCTGCGCTTCAACCTGCCGCTGTTCCCGACGGCTTCGGCGGAGTTCGCGCCGTACATCGCAGTGCTGGCCGTGATCGGCATTATCTACGGTGCGTGGGTCAGCTACGCCCAGACGGATGTCAAGAAGCTGGTTGCGTATTCGTCGGTAAGCCACCTGGGATTTGTGATGCTCGGCATCTTCTCGCTGAACGCAATCGGCATCCAGGGCGCGGTGCTCCAGATGGTCAATCATGGGCTGAGCACGGGTGCGCTGTTCCTTCTGGTTGGTATGCTCTATGAGCGGCGGCACACGCGCGAGATGGACGCATTTGGCGGCATCTGGAAGGCCATGCCCGTCTTCAGCGCCCTCTCGCTGATCGTCACGCTGTCCTCGATGGGCCTGCCCGGCTTGAACGGCTTCGTGGGCGAGTTCACCATCCTGATGGGGTCGTTCAACTCGGCGGCGCTCGGCGCGCAGCCGTGGATCTTCACCGCCTTCGCCACGACGGGCGTGATCCTGGCCGCCATCTACCTGCTATGGATGTTCCAGAAGGTCTACCTCGGCCCGCTGGATAAAGAAGAGAATATGGCGCTCAAGGACCTGAACTTCCGCGAGGTGCTGTCGCTCATCCCGATTGTGATCCTGATCTTCTGGATCGGCCTGAACGCGCAGCCGTTCTTCAACGTGATGGCGCCATCGGTGCAGGCGCTGCTGGACCGCCTGCCCGCTATCGCCAGCGCCCTACCCTGACACCCGGCCCTCCTGCCGGTTCGAGAAGGAAGCCTTTATGAACCTTCCGACCTTCGCATCGCTGAACCTGGGAGCCGCCCTCCCGCTTCTGTTTCTGGCGACCTGGGTGCTGGTGGTGCTCCTCGCCGACCTATTCATCCCCAAGACGCGCAAATACTGGACGGCCTGGCTGTCCGTCCTGGGGCTGGCCGCGACCGGGGCCTTGCTGCTGCTGCAAACCGGCCCCAGCCTGCCGACCGGCCCGGCATTCGTGGGGATGCTGACTGTTGATGGCTTCTCGGTCTTCCTCCAGCTTGTGTTTGTCTTCACCGCTCTTGTCGGCATCCTGCTGGCGCTGGACTACCTGCCGCAGCATGGCATCGAGCGGGGTGAGTACTACACACTGCTGCTTTTCTCAACGGCGGGCATGATGCTGATGTCAATGGCCGCCGACCTGATCGTTGTCTTTCTGGCGCTGGAGCTGCTGAGCATCCCGCTCTACATCCTGTCAGGCTTCGCCCGCCCGCGCCTTCCATCAGAAGAGGCGGCCATGAAATACTTCCTGCTGGGCGCGTTCGCCAGCGGGTTTCTGGTGTACGGGATCGCGCTCACCTACGGCGGCGTGGGCACGACCTCGCTGGCGGGCGTGCTGGACGCGCTGCGGGGTGGCCCATCGAACCCAGCGCTGGCCCTCTCAGGCATGGCGCTGATCCTGGTCGGGCTGGGGTTCAAGGTGGCGGCGGTGCCCTTCCACATGTGGACGCCGGATGTGTACGAGGGCGCGCCAACGCCGGTGACTGCCTTCATGTCGGTCGGAGCCAAGGCGGGCGGCTTCGCCGCGCTGTTGCGCGTGCTGGTGACGGCCATGCCCAGCATTGCGGGCCAATGGGGCATTCTGGTAGCCGTGATCGCGATGCTGACCATGATCCTGGGGAACGTCGTCGCCATTGCCCAGAGCAACATCAAGCGTATGCTGGCCTATTCGAGCATCGCCCACGCAGGCTACATCCTGGTGGCGGTGGCCGCCGCCCAGCGCCCGGACGACGCGCCGCTGGCGGTGAGCGCAGCAATCTTCTACCTGCTGGCCTACGCTTTCACCAACCTCGGCGCGTTCGCGGTCGTGATCGCGGTTGAGCACGCGGACGGTAGCGGTAACCGGATCGACGACTTTGCCGGGCTGGGCAAGGCCCGTCCCTGGCTGGGGGTTGTGATGACGCTCTTCATGCTCTCGCTGACTGGCATGCCGGTCAGCGCCGGGCTGGTGGGCAAGTTTTTCGTCTTTCAGGCCGCCATCCAGGCTTCGGTTGGCAACCCCTGGATGCTGGCGACAGCCATTGTCGGTGTGGTGACCAGCGTGGTAAGCGCCTTCTACTACCTGCGCGTTGTGCTGGTGATGTTTATGCGTGACACTGAAGGCGAGGTCACGGTCAGGCTGCGGCCCGCGCTGGCGGCTGCGCTGGCGGTGACCGCCACCGGGACGTTTGTGCTCGGCATCATCCCCACGCCGCTGTTCCAGCTTGCCCGCAGCGCCCTGCTGGCGATGGCGGGGTGAAGAAGCCCACCCAGTCAAGCGGTTCTTCTCCAGGGGCACGGCGCGGCTGTGCCCCTCGTTTTTTGCCCTGCCGCTGTTCCCTGACACCGCTGGCGGCGTCTTGAGTTGTCGGGTCAAATAGGATTGTCACAAAGCGGGGGGGAACGGTGTTTAGGGGATGAGAATGACAGAGAGGAGCGGCAACGGCCCGGTGACGGCGATACCCGACGCGATCCTGCTCCAGCGCTTCCGCGAGGGCGACAAGGACTCGTTCGAGGCCCTTTTTGAGCGGCACTATGACCTGGTGTATGGTGTGCTCTTCCGGCTGACAGGCACACGTGCCGAGGCCGAGGACTTAGCTCAGGAAGTCTTCCTGAAGCTGTACGAACATCCCCTGCGGCACGGCGACAACGTGGCTGGCTGGCTGTACCGCGTGGCCGTCAACACCGGCTACAACGCGCTGCGGGCCAGCCAGCGCCGGGCACACCGCGAGCAGTTGGCCGCCGACCCCGCCGAGTGGACAGCCACTCCGGAAGACGCCGTCAGCCAGCGCGAGATGCTGCGCGACGTACGGGCGGCGCTGGCCCGGATACCGCCCCGCGCCGCCAAGCTGCTCATCCTGCGCGAGATGGCGTTCAGCTACCGCGAGATGGCCGCGATGGTCGGCGTCGCGCCGGGTTCGGTCGGGACACTGCTGGCACGCGCCCAGAAAGCCTTTGAAGAGGCGTACACCGCCCGCACGCATGCCCGGCAGAGGGTATAACGAGGAGAGAAGGAGCTGGGGGATGGTGAAGACTCGCCACCCGCACGACGGCACACTGCTGGCCTACCTGGAGGCCGAGCTTGTCGGCCACCATGAGAAGGACATCCGGGCGCACGTTGAGGCGTGCGCGGCCTGCCAGGCCCGCCTGGGCCGCCTCCAGGCCCAGCGGGAGCGCATCTCGGGGACGCTGGGCGCGCTGGCGCCCGGCCCTTTGGAGCAGCCCAGCGCAAGGCGTGCGCTGGCAGGGTTACAGATGACGATTAATGAGAGAAAGGGAGGCACGATGTTGGACCGGATCAAGAACAGCCGCCGCGCCCAGCGCACGCTGGCCGGGATCGCGGCTCTGGTTATCGTGGTCGGTTTGTTTGCCCTGGCACCGGTGCGGGCGTTGGCCCGCGACTTCCTGGGCCTGTTTCGCGTTGAGCGCTTTGTGGTGGTTAACGTGGACGCCGAGCGCATGGAGCAGATCGCCGAGGCGCTGGACGAGAACATGTTCTTCGGCGAGGAAGAGGTGCTTGAAGAACCGGGCGAGCCGGTTGAGGTGGGATCGCTGGACGAGGCGGCTGCGCGGGCCGGGTTCCAGCCCGGGAAGCCAGAAGGGTACGGGGAGCCAACCTCAATCCAGGTGATGGGCGCAAGCAGCACGCGCTTCACGCCCGATGTTGAGGCGCTGCGGGCCGTGTTCGAGACGATGGGGCTTGACCCGGCGCTGTTGCCGGAAGGGATCGACGGCCAGCCGTTCGAGATCAGCGTCCCGGCAGGCATCATGCAGGTCTACGATGACGGAGACCCCGACCGACGCGAGGACTTCAGCATCATGCAGGTGCCCAGCCCAAGCGTCGAGGTGCCGGAGGGCGTGGACATGCAGGCGCTGGGCGAGGCTATGCTGCAACTGCTGGGTATGTCACCTGAGGAAGCTGCCCGTCTGAGCAGAAGCATCGACTGGACGACTACCCTCGTGCTGCCCATCCCGGTTGACGTGGCGACCGTGCAGGAGGTGAATGTCAACGGGACGACTGGCCTGCTGTTCGATATAAGCGACTACGAGGACATCGACGGGGGCGGCGGCGCGCTGCTCTGGCAGAAAAATGGCCTTGTCACGATGATCGCGGGGGACGGTAGCAGCATCGACCTGCTGGGGATTGCGGCGGCCCTTGAGTAAGCCTGAGTGGCCTTTCAAACCGGGTAAGGACACGGGGGGCAGCCGCAGGGCTGCTCCCCCCTTGGGCCGCCTGGCCTGCTCTGCAACCGACCCGGCCCTGGTTGCGTATCACTTGTTAGAAACGGCACAAATGGCCTTATGCCCCTCAAGACTTTCAGGGGTATACAAGGCTGCCAGGGAGGCAAACCATGAGCGAAGCAACCCCGACCGAGTTCGGATGCGAGACCTGCCCAATACGGATGAAAGCCGAGGCGCAGCCCAAGTCGCTGATCGCCCGCATCTGGCGCTGGCACACCAAGTGGTGCCCCGGCTGGAAGGCTTACCAGGAACACCTCGCCCGCCAGAACGCCGCCCTGCCCCAGGCGTAGCAGGCCCGCGTTCAGGGCGCCGGCCCCGATCGGCCTTTTTCGCCGCTGCCTATCGGTTGGCAAAAGCGGCCCGCTCCCCTGGTGCGCTGCCTGATGCCCCACCCGGCCACAGATGAAGCCGGCGCGCAGGGCGGCTGGAAAACCCACCCCATCATGTGATAATCTTACGCAGATGGTGAGCGAGGATGGTGAGCATGCACGGCGCAGCGCCCGGCGGATCATCATATGCTATCGAGACCTTTGAGCTGCGTAAGGTCTACAACGAGACCAAAGTGGCCGTTGAGGGTCTGACGCTCCAGGTGCCGCACGGCGAGGTCTTTGGCTTCCTGGGGCCTAACGGCGCGGGCAAGACAACCTCGATCAAGATGCTGCTGGGGCTGACCCGGCCCAGCGCCGGGAGCGGCCAGCTACTGGGCGTGTCCATCGAGCGGCCAGAAGCACGCGCCAGCGTGGGGTTCCTGCCTGAGCACTTTCGCTTCCACGAGTGGTTGCGTGCCGACGAGTTCCTGGACCTGCACGGCCAGCTCTACGGCATGAGCCGGGTGGAGCGGGCCGCCCGCATCCCGGCGCTGTTCGAGCAGGTGGGGCTGGCCGACTCGGCACACAAGCGGCTAAAGACCTTCTCCAAGGGCATGCTCCAGCGCATCGGGCTGGCAATGGCGTTGCTGCCCCGTCCGGCGCTGGTCTTCCTGGATGAGCCAACCTCCGGCCTGGACCCGTTTGGGAGGTTGCTGGTACGGGACGTGATCCGCGCCGCGCGGGATGAGGGCACGACGGTGTTTCTCAACTCGCACCTGCTGAGCGAAGTCGAAGTGACGTGCGACCGGCTGGCCTTCATCCGGCAGGGGCGCGTGGTGCGGGCTGGGACAATGGCAGAGCTTTCCGCCGGGCTGGTACGGGTACAGATCCGCCTGGAGGCGGTGCCCAACGGCCTGCTGGCCGACCTGGCCCGCTGGGGCGACCATGCTGCCCAGATCGACGCCCGTACCATCATGCTGACACTGACCGACGAAAGCCGCCTGCCTGATCTGAACGCCTGGCTCGTCGGGCAGGGGCTGCGCGTCTGCGCGCTGGCCCCCCGGCAGGTGACGCTGGAGGAGCTGTTCGTGCAGATCATGGAATACAACCCGGCAACGGACAAGGGGAGGCTTGAATGATCGATCCCCTCCAGCCTGCCCATCAAGTCGCGGTCATTACACGGCTGACGCTGCGTGAGGCCCAGCGGCGCAGGATGCTGTGGCTGGGCTTGGGGTTGGGCCTGGCCTTCGTCGCCCTGTTTGCAACCGGCTATTACTTCGCCTACGCTGACTTCCAACGGCAGGTCGAACGGAGCAGCAGTCTGGTCCGCCAGGTAGACCTGTTCAACAGCACGTTCCTGAGCGCCGGACTGTACGTCGTCAACTTTCTGATCGTGATGATCACGGCGCTGACGACGGTCGGCGCGGTGTCAGCCGAGATCGACTCGGACACGATCCACGCCATCGCCGCCAAACCGATCCGCCGCTGGGAGATCGTGCTGGGCAAATGGCTGGGGCACGCGCTGATGGCGGTGGTCTACACCACGCTGCTCGCCGCTGGCGTGATGCTGTCTGTGTACGCCATCAGCGGCTACGCCACACCAAGCGGGGTTGGTGTGCTGCTGATCCTCATCCTGGAGAGCCTGGCGGTGCTGAGCGTTACCCTACTGGGCAGCACGCTGTTCAGCACGTTGGCAAACGGGGTGGCGGTGTTTATGCTGTACGGGCTGGCCTTCGTCGGCGGGTGGGTAGAGCAGATCGGTGCGGTGCTAGACAGCCAGGCTGCCGTCGATCTGGGCATCGCCTCCAGCCTGCTGATGCCGAGCGAGGCCCTGTGGCGCTACGCTGCCGGGCTAATGCAGCGCTCCAGCTCGTTCAATATGCCGGTGTCGCCCTTCTCCGTCACCAGCCAGCCAACGCCCGCCGCCGTTGTCTACGCCGGAGTGTACACGCTGGCGCTGCTCCTAGGCGCCATGTGGGCCTTCAGCCGCCGGGACTTCTGAAGAAGAGCCAGTCTCTTTTGACGGGCCTGCCTGCCTTACGCTAGAATCAGGCATGCCGCCAACCCGATCCTGGCGGGCGATGAGCAAACCATCGTGAGGGGGAACTCATGGACCTTGGCCTGAAGCGTGTGCTGCTGGTTGTACTGTCACTGGCTGGTGGGGTAGCTGGCGTTTTCGGGGTGCTGGCGCTGCTCAACGTGGCCTACAACGCCTATGTCACACCGGAGAGGTATGGCCTCACCTACATGATCCTGACCGGCCTGCCGCTCGCCCTTCTGGTGGGCGTCTGGCTCGACTTCTTTATGGGCACCGGCATCCTCAAAGAAGGCCCCCACGACGGGGTGAAGTAGCCGCCCGTATAACAAACGGCCCCGGTACCGGGGCCGTCTTATTCGCGCCCCAAGGCAGGCTCACAGCGGCCTACGATTGGCGCCGCCGGTGCAGGAGAGGATCGTGTCGAGTAGGGCCTTTGAGTCGATCTCCTTGAGCATGTAGCAACTGATGCCCAGTTGGGTAGCGGCCATCTCCTCATCCTCGTCGCGGTAGCTGGTCAGGACGATGATCAGCGGTGGATGCGGCGACGAGGCCAGCGACTGGATCAGGGAGATGCCCTCGCCGTTAAGTCGCTTAGGCTCGATCAGCACCACGTCAGGCGTGGTACGCCGGAGGGCACTTTCGGCCTCGCCAACGCTGCCGACGCTACCCAACACTTCAAGCTGCGGCATCGTGCTCAATCGGGCTTCGAGCGCGCGCCGCACCTGTGGGTTTTCGTCGATAATCAAAAGCGTGACGCGATCCATGCTGGCTGCAAAAGTTTGATGGGTTGATTTATCATCGGCACATATAACACGCGTGCAGGTTACGGCTGCACGGGTTGATGTCAGTATAGCCCTCAAGAAAGCCCGAACCGTAGTGTCATTCGTAACGTGGGCCTTTGACAAGTGTCACGCCAGAAGCGCGATCCGTCGCATCCGCCAGCATGACCGCGTCATACGTAAAATGTGACCATTTAAAAAACCGCCCTCTTCGTTTCCGGGCGGCTTATCATGACAAAGGGGAGCCTCTCGCGCAGCCCGCCGCGCTCAGGTTCTCACCGGGTCGGTCGGCACAACGCGCAGGCGCAGCCCATTGCGGCCCACAATACGCACCCAGCGCCCCGCCTCGATCAACTCGTCGGCGCAAGCGCTCCACATCTCGCCCTGGACACGGATCAGGCCAACCGGGTCGATGGTCATCACCACCGGCGCGATGGCGCCGACCAGCGCGTCGGCGTCAAGCGGGCTGTCCCGGCCCTGGACGCGCAGGCCGGGCAGCAGGACGATCTGGTGATAGGCTGCACCTGCCAGTTTGCCCAGCAGAATCACCCCCAGGTCAGGGCGCGCCCCCACACGGAACAGGAAGATCGAACCGAGAAGCTGGAAGACGTACCCGGCCAGGCTCAGGAGGGGATGGTCACGATAGTACAGGTGTGCCAGGAAGGCCCCCAGCGCAGCCGCCAACAATAGCAACCCCAGAGGGTTGACCGGCAGCGCGATCAGCCCCACGGCAGCTATCAGCAGCGAGGCCAGCCCCCCAGCCTCCGGGAACCCCAGCCCGGGGATGTATACTGCCGTGACCGCCAGCCACAGACCGGCCAGCAGAGCGATAGTGATCACGCCGCTTCCCAACAGCTCAACCAGTTTCATCAACTCGTTCATGGCTCCAACCCCTCCGCGCCGAGGGGCAGACCCGCCCGCACAGGAAGGCTCAGCTCAAAGCAGTTGCCTCTCCCCGGCTGGCTCTCCAGCCTGACAGACCCCCCGTGCAGTTGGGCCACCCGGTGCACGATAGCCAGCCCGGCGCCCGTGCCCCCCTGCTCCAGCTTCTCGCGGTTAACCTGGTAGAAGATATCAAACAGGTGCTGCTGGTCTTTGGGAGGGATGCTGGGGCCTTGATCGCATACCCGGATGCTAAGCTGCCAATCCCGCGCCAGGACAGTGACGATCACTCGTGCGCCGGAGTTTTCCGGAGAGAAGCGCACGGCGTTGTCCACCAGCTCGCGGATCGCGACCTCTAGGTAAGCGGAGTCCCCCTCCACGACCGGAAGCGGGCCGGGGATCTCCAGCTTCAGCGTGACGCCCCGTTTCTCAGCTTCAGGCAGGGACCGGGCTACGACTTCCCGGACCAGGTTGTCCAGCTTGTCGATTGGGCGGCAGCGGCGTTTGTAAATCTTCTCTGCCAGACCGCTCTCCAGCTCGGCCAGAAGGAGGAAATTCTCGATCAGGCGGGATAGCCTCGCGCTCCCTTGCAGGATGCCCTGAATGTACTGGCGCAGCTCTTCTGAATGCTGGAAGCTGTCATTGCTCGCCATCAGGTTGGCATAGGCGACGATGTACGTCAGAGGCGTCCGGAACTCGTGGTTGATGATATGCAGGATGCGGCTCTTAATGGCCTCCAGGCGGGCTTCTTGGACGACATGCAGCTGCTCGTGACGGTTCAAACTGGACTGGATCGCCACAAGCAGGTCCTGGAAGTCGAAGGGTTTGATGATGTAGTCGTCCGCACCGCGCAGCTTCCCCTCGCGCACGTCCTGCTTCTCACCTTTGGCGGTGAGGAAGATGAACGGGATGGTCAGCCATTCTGGCCGGGCGCGGACGATCTCCAGCAGCCGGTACCCGTCCATAACCGGCATACGGATATCGGATACGATCAGCGCCGGCGACTCGGATGCCTGTTCAAGCAGCTCAAGCGCCTCGGCGCCATCGTTAGCCGCCGAGACCACATAACCCGCCAGCTCCAGCAGGTCGCGGATGCCCGATCGAAGGGTCTCGTCATCTTCAACGACTAGGATATGCTCGTGTGCCATGTTTTATCCCGGCTTGCCGGAAGGGCCTGCGCGGCGTGTCTCGCTAGAAGCGTCTCATGGACGCCTCAGGGGGATACGAAGCCCAATCTGCTCTTTGAGTATAACACGACTTGTCAGCCGACTGGGCAACGGCTGGAGCGGCTTCTAAAATAACCCTCCTAGGCCGGGAGATTCGTCTGGCACCGCCTGGGACGGCCTGCCGATTCTGTGATACAATCACTCACAAGCACGCCCAATGTCTCCCGCGAAAGGCCCGTTCCCGCCGCCTCACCCTGCACCCGCCATCACAAGACCGAGGCCAGCATGAACGATCACCTCTGGACACCCTGGCGTATGCCCTATCTGCAAGACAGCTCTCCCCATAAGGACGAGTGTATTTTCTGCATTAAAGCCCAAACAGAGGACGACGCAGCGCATCACGTTCTCTGCCGGGGGGAGCATTGTTTTGTTACGCTCAACCTGTACCCCTACAACAACGGTCACATGATGATCGTCCCCTACCGGCACATCAGTGTGCTGGATGACCTGACCGAGCCAGCCCTCACTGAGATGATGCGCCTCACGCAGCAGGCGATGCGCGTCCTGCAGAGCGCTTACCAGCCCGACGGCTACAACATTGGCATCAACCAAGGCACGGCAGCCGGAGCCGGGATCGCCGCGCACCTGCACCAGCACCTCGTGCCGCGCTGGTTAGGTGACACCAACTATATGACCGTCATCGGCCAAACGCGGGTGATCCCCGAGTGGATCGACGATACGTACGAGCGCCTGAAGGCCATCTGGGAAGAGTTGTTTCCAAAGTGACCGCAGGGAGAGGATAACCATGAGCGAGCAGAGCAAGACGGACGCACGGCGGGAGGCCGTTATCCTGAGCGGGGCACGCACACCGGTCGGGCGGTTGATGGGCGTGCTCGCCGGGCTGAGCGCCCCGCAGCTCGGCGCAGTGGTGGTGCGAGCAGCGGTGGCGCGGGCGGGCGTCAACCCGGAGCACATCGATGAGGTGATCTTGGGTCAGGTGGTTCAGGCCGGGGCCGGGCAGGCTCCGGCCCGCCAGGCAGCCATCCACGCGGGCCTGCCGCCCACCGTCGGCGCGACAACCGTCAACAAGGTCTGCGGCTCTGGCCTCAAGAGCGTGATGATGGCGGCCAGCGCCATCCGCGCCGGGGACGGGGACCTGTACGTGGCAGGCGGCATGGAGAGCATGAGCCAGGCCCCCTTTCTGATCCCAGACATGCGAGCCGGGAACAAGTACGGCAACGCCCAACTGCTCGACGCCAATGTGTGCGACGGGCTGTGGTGCTCCTTCGAGAACTGGATGATGGGCGAGGCGGGGGAGCACATCGCCGAGGCGTTTGAGGTGACCCGCGAGCAGATGGATCGCTACGCGCTTGAGAGCCACCGCAAGGCTGTCGAAGCCATTGATACGGGTCGGTTCAAGGACGAAATCATTCCGGTCGAGGTCGTGGACCGGAAGGGGACAACGGTTGTGGAGACCGACGAGGCGCCCCGCCGGGACACATCGCTGGAGGCACTGGCCAGACTCAAGCCGGCCTTCCGCCCCGATGGGCGCATCACCGCGGGGAACGCGCCGGGGCTGAACGACGGCGCGGCGGCGTTGGTGGTCGCCAGCCGGGCCAGAGCGGACGAGATGGGCGCAAAGCCGCTGGCGCGCATCGTCGCCTATGCTCAGGCCGCCGTTGAGCCGCGCGAGATCTTCACCGCCCCCGCGCGTGCGATGCCGCTGGCGCTGGGGCGGGCGGGCTGGTCGCTGGAGGACGTAGACCTGATCGAGCTGAATGAGGCGTTTGCGGCGCAGGTGCTGGCCAACGGGCGCGACATGGAACAGCAGGGGCACAACTGGGACTGGGCGAAGGTCAATGTAAACGGCGGGGCGGTTGCGCTGGGTCATCCCATCGGGTGCAGCGGGGCGCGCATCCTGGTGACTCTGCTGTACGCGCTCAAGGCGCGCCGCCTGAAGCGTGGGCTGGCGGCGCTGTGTCTGGGGGGCGGTGAAGCCGTCGCTATGGCGGTCGAGATGGAGTGAGGCATCGGCAGCCGCGCTGCCGCAGCCGTTAGACGAATCAAAAACGGGCATCCCCGGACGGGAGCGGCCCGTTTTTGGTGCAGGGCTCGGTGCGGTGTAAAGAAAGAGGGGCTTACCTGATCTCGACCGATGCGCCTTCGGCTTCGAGCTTGGCCCGGGCATCCTCGGCCACTTCCTTAGACACTCCCTCCATGACAACGCTGGGGGCTGCCTCGACGAGGTCCTTGGCCTCTTTGAGGCCCAGGTCGATCAGGCCGCGAACCGCCTTGATGACCTGAATCTTCTTCGGGCCGACATCTGTCAGAACAACGTCAAACTCGGTCTTCTCCTCAACCTCTTCAGCGGCAGCGCCGGGCATCATGCCGGGCATAGCGGCCACCGCCATAGGTGCAGCGGCGGTCACGCCCCATTTCTCCTCAAGCATCTCCTTGAGCTGCGCGGCCTCCAGCAAGGTCAGCCCGCTCAGCTCCTCAACCAGCTTCTCAAGATCGGCCATTTTTCTCGATCCTCCTGTGATCTAACGGTCATTTTCTTATTGAGTGGAACATCACCCGGCAGCGGCGGCAGCCTCACTGCCCTGGCCCTGTTCAACATAGGCGTTCAGAACATTGACGATCTGGGCCACGCCCGCCTGGACGATGCCCACCAGATTAGCAGCGGGGGCGTCAAGCAGGCCCAGAAGCTGCGCCC
>FWPU01006296.1_pt1 | contig 24056 bp, 27 predicted proteins | sample 2228361 | NCBI WGS metagenome assembly FWPU01 (sample SAMEA103939777, study PRJEB20133) | metagenome
TTACTAGATCCTAATGAGAATCTATTAAAAAGAATATTTCTTGAAGGTGGTTTTATAGAAATAGATGAAGAGGATTATAAAAAAATCGACTTTCCTTTTATAGAATTTAATAATTATATTTATTTACCCAATGAATTATATGAAGTAGTACTTTACGATGATTTTTTTAGAGAAAAGAGATATTTGATAGGTTTAATTCGTTTTTTGCCAGAAAGAGAATTAAGAAACTGGTTGAACTGGATAGAAACTTATACGTCCATACCAGCTTATTTTTCTTATCCTTTAAAAAAGGAAAGCGTTCTTATAAAATTTTATTTTTATATTTTACTATCTCCTTTAACACTTAATTTTCGAAATCATCAATTTGAAAATTTCTATAATTTTGAAGAGTTCTGGGATGACTTTGCAGATTATCCTCCTTTGATTCATAGTAAAAGCAATTTAATTTCTTTTTACAAAGTTTTGTCAGAATCACATCATGATGAAAGCTTATCACATTCTATTTTCTTAAAAAAACATAATCATTCTTTAAAGGAAATTTTACCTTATTTTTTAAGTGGAAAATTGGTTCCTTTTTATTCAGAGGGAGAAATCAAGAAAATTGTTTTTACTGAAGAATTACGTGATGTTGAAATTTCGATGAATGTGAAAGGCTCAAACATTTTAGATTTCAAAACTTATAAACAGAAAAATTAAAAACACAGGTAGCAATCTGGTAATGTTTTAGTACTTTCTCTATCTATTTCCAGCTGTTTTTTGAGTTCATCTATTCCCTTAAATTTAATTTCTTCTCTTAATCTTGATTCAAAATGGAATTTGATTTGTTCTCCATATATATTTTGTTCAAAATCCAGAATGTGACCTTCAACACTTAGAAGTTGATTATTAAATGTGGGATTATAACCAATATTGATCATAGCCTTATAAAATTTTCCTCCATATTCACAATATCCCCGATATACACCTATTTTAGGGATCACTTTGGTTATGGGGATGCTTAAGTTAGCAGTAGGGAAACCTATAAGTCTTCCTCTTTGAAATCCTTTTACTACTGTTCCAGTTATAAAAAAGTATTTCCCCAGCATTTTATTAGCTAATTCAATATTTCCTTCTTTGAGTAAAACCTTGATTTTAGATGAAGAAACGATTTCATTTTCGTATAATATGGGTTCTATTCTTTCTACTGTAAAATTGTATACACTACTTTTTTTTAATAAAAACTCGTGATTTCCTTCACGATTCTTCCCAAAACACTGATCATAACCAATTACAATATGTTTGGCTTTGATTTTATCAATTAAGATTCTTTTTAAATATTCATCAGCAGAAGTTGAAGCCAGTTCTTTTGTAAAATTTAGAAAAATTACTGCATCAATATCAATATTATATTTTTGTAATAAAGAAAGTTTTTCATCGTATGTAAATAATTCCGTTGCATATTCATTTTTAATTTTACCAAGAACAATATCAGGATGTGGATAATACGTTACCAGAACGCGTGCAAAAGAATCTTTTTTTTTTTGAAGCATTTTTAATAAAGCCTGATGCCCCAGGTGTATTCCATCAAATATACCCAGGGTAATAACTGAACTTTCCCACTCTGGATTAAATTTATCTAAATTTTGTATAATTTGCATTTAGAGCTTATTTTCTTCTTTAAGTTTTTTAATAACCTGAACTAATTCCTGACGCGTTCTTCTAAAAACTGATGAGGCTTCTTTATGATACCATACTAATTCTTTATTTTTATTCACTAGAAAAACTGCGCGATTTACTGTTCCAAAAATGGTTTTACATCCAAACATTTCCACAACTTTTGCTTCTGGATCACTTAAAAGAGTAAAAGGTAAATTATATTTTTCTTTGAATTTTTTATGAGATTCCACGCTATCTCTACTAATTCCAATAATGGTGATTCCTAAATTTCGAAATTCTTGAATTCCATCTCTGTAATCGCAAAGTTGAGCAGTACAGACTGAAGTTTCATCTCCTGGATAAAATACAATTAAAAAGGGTTCATTTAAATCGTCAATCCTAAATATTTTATTATCTTGATCTAGCAATTCAAAGCTGGGGATTTTCTCGTTTAATTTTATTTTCATTTCAACTGCCAGTAATTTAAAATTAATTAAATTGTAAACTATTAATAAAATCATTAATGTGGTTTTTCTTTTCATAATATCAAATTAAAAGTTTCTTATAAAAATGAATACTATTTTTTTATATTTTGATGATTTATTCTAAGGTTTTTGTTTCGCTATCGTAGTAATAATATTGATGAATTTTATAAATATTTAATACTTCTAAATTTTTAGAATTTAATAAAATTCTTAAGTTTTTTAAATTACTATTGATTAATGCATTTAAAAAAAATAAATCTTGATCTATATTTCGAAAATGAGATTTTTTGTAAATGCCAATAGCAAAAATGGGAAATTCATTAAGATAGTTTAAAATTTTATAATTTTCGTTTAAATTTTTTATAATAATTAAAGGAAGATGGAAATTCTTTATTAGTTCCAGAAGTTGATTATTATATTTAATTATGTTTAATATTTCTGATTCATAGAATTCCAGAATAAAAAAGCTCTCATTTTTTTGAAGTAAATCAATAAAAATATTAAGAGATTTTACATCTGATAATATTCGAGAGGGAATGCGCAATATAATTCGTTTTTGCTTTTCCAAAATCTGGTTTGATAGATTTTGATTTTTTTCAAAAAATTCTATCATTTTTTGAAAGATCATTTGTTCAATCTCATAATCGTAAATTGAAATTTCTTCAATTTGTTGATGGTCATATTGTTTTGTTTCCCCGAATTCGGGGAAAATTTTATATCCCACTATTTTTTCATTTTCATTTTTAATTGCTTTAAAGATAAAATTTAATTTTAAATTTTGTATATTTTTAACTATTTGATTTTTTATTTTTATTTGTTGATTTATTTTCTCGTTATAGAGTGTATAAAAATTTCCTCCCCTTTTTTTAGAATTATACATTACTTTATCAGCAAGTTCAATAGTAATATTGATAATCGAATTTACGTCTGAATATTGCTTTTGTAATTCATATAATGAATTTATTTTTAAATGTTGTAGAATATCATCCGGAACAATAATAATTCCCATGGAGGTTGTAAGATTGAAAGCTTGATTTTTATATAAAAGTTTTTGTTTTGAGATTTTATTTAATTTTTCTCCAATACATATTAGATCATAATAATCCTTAATGTTTTGAATTAATATACAAAATTCATCACCCGCATATCTTGCAATAAAGTCTGATTTTCTTAATGTTTTTTTTATAAAATCTGAGTAAAAGATTAAAACATAATCACCTGCTGTATGTCCGTAGTTATCATTTATCTCTTTAAAGTTATCCAGATCAACAAAAATTAATCCAAACTTTTTTTCATTTCTAAAAGAATCAAGGATTTCTTTCTTTAAGACTTCATAGAAGTATCTTCGATTTGGAAGTTGTGTTAATTCATCATAATGTGCAAGCTTAAATAAATGTTCTTCTATCAAGATTTGATTTTTGATATTAAGAAGTGTTCCCAGATAATATTTATGGGAATTGATATAAATTTTTTTTACAGAAACCCAGCAAAGTATTTCTTCTTGATTTTTTTTAGCTAAATATAAATGATTTTCCCACTTGTCTTTTTCTTCAATTTCTCTCCATATTTTAACATAATCGCGAAGGCGATTTTTTGAATTATAAATTACTTTCTTTATGTTTTTGTTGAGGACCTCTTCTATTGAAGAATAATCTAACGTATTTACAAAAGATTGATTTACATATACTATTTCTTTTTTTTCATTCACTATAAAAATTCCTTCCAGGATTTTATCAAAAAGAATAGAAAGTTTTTCTAAATCTAGAAAATTTTCTGAATTTTCTTTTTTTTCTATTAATTCAAAGGAAATCTGATAAATTAAATTAGTGATTTTAATAATTTCAAACTTAATTTTTAAATTTTTTGTATTTAAAAGTAAATTGTTTATATGAAATATTTTTTCCTTTTCAAATAATTCTAACTGATTGACCATTTCTGGAAAGTAATTTTGTATGGGTGTATATATTATTTTTGAATCATCGATGTGAAAAGTATCTTCAAAAAATTTTTTTGCTGATTGATTAAATAAAATAATAATATTATTTTTAATGATTAAAGATGGTTTATTGGTTTTTTCCAGAATTTTTTCAAAATGGACTTTATCAGAAACATTTGAATAAAAAGCTTCAATTAATGCTTGCATATTTTTCTCTAACTCAGAAAAAAAGAAAGGCTTGTAAATTAATCCAAATATCTGAGTGATTCTTTTTCTTAACATTTCATTAATTTCTTTTTCTTCTTTAGCCGTTATATATATTATAGGAATTTTATAATTATTATTTATAAAGTCGCCCAATTGAAAACCTTCTTCAATTGAAGATAATTCTATATCCAGAAGAACAATATCAATTTTACGATTTGAAAGAATATTTAAAGTTTCGGTAGTATTATAAGAAGTATAAATATTGTGATAACCATTTACCTCAAAGAGATTTTTAAGATATAAAACAAAACTTGGACTGTCGTCAACTACTAGAATATTTAAATTTTTCATTTTTTTACCTCAGTAAAATTCTTTTTTCTGGAAAATATATAGGTCCATCCGATTTTAGAATACTGGAAAAAATTGTAAATGCATTTACAGTGAATATTGATGTTGCAAAAGATTCAAAAGTTTGAAAATAATCATTCAGTCTTTTATAATTTAATTTCTTAATTCGAGCAATTGTTACATGAGATGTAAACTTTTGTTTTGAGGATTTATCATAACGAATATTTGTTTTATCTAATTCGTTTAATATTTTAGTTCTGAGATTAAGAATTTCTTTATCTGGCACAGCCTGAAGCCATAAGATGGAATCTATTTTTTTTATAAATATTTGAGGCTTTTTTAGAGAAATTTCAAAGGGTTTTTCTTTAACATTATCCATAATTTCTTTTAGTTCTTCTAATTCGGTAATAGTAATATCACCTAAAAAAAGTAAAGTTAAATGTAAATTTTCCTTTTTGGTCCATTTCGTATCCTGCAAACCAAATTGACAATTTTCAATTTCATTTTGTATATCAGGTTGAATGGGAATTCCTAAAAACACTCTTTTCTTATTCATAGGTTCTTCATTTTATTTAATAAAAATTCAAAATATTCTATATCTTCAGGATAGGTAATTTTGATATTTTGTGATTTAATTTCTACTATTTGTGATTTAATTTTATTATCCCACCCCCAAGTCAATAAATCAGTATACTCAGGTTTTGTTTCTTTTTGAAGAAAAAGGGAAACATATTCAGAACTTAATATTTGAGGCGTTTTAACAGAATAAATTTCTTTTCTATTTAAAGGAATTAGAGTATCTTTTTCAGCATCGATTTGAACTAAGGTTTCAGATTGGGTTGCAGCAAGAGAGGCAATACCAGCTTCAGGATATTTAATCATAGTTAATATAAGTTCGTTGAGTTCTTCTATTAAAAAAATGGGTCTGGCAGAATCATGGATAAGAATTAAAGATTTATATTGAGTATCTATAATCTCTTTTTCGATTTGTTTGAGCCCTTCTTTCGTTGAATCATGTCTGGATTCTCCTCCAGCTGTAAAAATGAGTTCAATATCCTGAAAGTTTTCCATAATTTTCTGAATACTGGAAATATAGTCTTTGTTGGAAACTATAACTATTTTTTTGGGTAGAAGAATAAAATCATTCCATTTAGCAAAATTTATTTGTAAATACCATTTATAAAATATTTCAAATGAATATAAAATTAAAGGTTTATTTTGAATTATAATAAGCTGTTTGGGGATTAGTTGATTCAATCTAGTTCCGGATCCGCCAGCAAGTAATATAGTATAGATTTGGATTGGATTCATTTTCTAAAAATCTTGAATTTTATATTTTTCTAATTTATAATTATTAAACTCAATTTGATTTTGTGTTTTTTTAATAAAATAATCAAATTGAACAGGAATTTTTCCTCCTCCTTCTGGTAAATCTACCACGAAACGAGGAAGCATTATACCTGGATTTTTCCCTTGTAAAGATTTAAGTAACTCTATCCCTTTTTGTAATTTAGTTCGAAAGTGATATGTTCCTTTTACTTCATCACAGTGATGTAGATAATAAGGTTTTATTCCGAATTGAATTAATTTTAATAATAAATTTTCCATTGTGCTTATATTATCGTTAATATTTTTTAAAAATACTGATTGGTTTAGTACCAATACTCCATTCATCCTGAGCATTTTAATCTTTTTATAAACTAGTGGAGTTAATTCTACAGGGTGATTAAAATGTGTAACTAAAGTTAAAGGATAGAATTTTTTAAAAATTCTACATAAATTTTTTGTAATTCTATGTGGTAATGTGACAGGAATTCGTGAATGAATACGAATACTAAAAATATGAGGAATTTTCTTTAAATTAACGAGAATATTTTCTAAGTTTTCATCAGATATAGTAAGAGGATCACCACCTGAGAGAATTACTTCTTTTATATTTTTGTGATTTTGTATGTATTCAATAATTTTCTCTTTTTGTTTTTGAAAAGGAAAGTTATCAGCATGAGATACTTTTCTTTTCCTCATACAGAATCTACAGTAAACTGCACAGTGATGATGGAGATACCATAAAACTCGATCCGGATATCGATGAACCAGATTGGGGATGGGAGAATGGATTTCTTCTTTTAAGGGATCATTTTCATAAAAAACAGGATCATCTAATTCATATTTTTGGGGCAAAATTTGAAGTAAAATTGGATCTAGAGGATCATTCAGATTAGCTAAATTTAAATAATAACGAGTTGCCTGAAATTTGAAAATTGAATTTAGTTTGTTAAAAACGTTTCTGTAATTTTCTTCGAGAATATAAGAAAATGCTGACTTTTTTAGTTTTTCAACACCAAACAATTTTACAAAATCTTCATAGGTTTTAATGGATTCATTCAAATGCTTCTGCCAGCTTTGATTTCGAATATTAGTGGTTAGCTTCATAGTCTTCAAATATTTTTTTACAATCCAAGTCATTTTTAATTGTGTTTTTTACTGATTCACATGAATTTTGAATGAAAATTTTATTTTTGCAGAAAATAAAAGCATTTATAATTTTATTTTGACGAGAATTCAGCAAAGAATAAATATTTTTAAGATTAGAAATAATGAGATTTTTTTTTTGTAAGGATTCCCAGAATTCCTTTTTTTGATTTTTATCTAAGAATAATTTGCTTATGAGGTTTATCGATTGATTATGGGAACAAGTCTGGATGGAAATCTTTTTTTTAAGATAAATAAACTGTTGTATATCTTTGCTAAATGCTTTCTGTATTTCTTCTTCAATACAGAGTTTCGTGAGATTACAAAATTCCTGCATTTCTTGAGTATTTGCAAAATAATTAATTAAATTAGATTGATAATTTTCATTTCTAAAACAACTGAAAAAAAGCAGTAAAATGAATATCTTTTTGTAATTCTTATTTTTGTACACAAATCCAATATTTTCTAGTAAAACTAAAAAAAAAGAAGAATTTTAAACTTGACGAGCAATTTCATAATAAAAATCAAGAATTGTGGATGTTTATGTGCCTTTAGAGGGACCTCCAAGAGAACTACCTCCCAATTTATATTCAATTTTTGGAGAAGAAAAAATTCGTAAAATGTTAAGAATTCATTATAAAAATTTAAAAAATTCAGAGATATCTCATCTTTTTCCTGATGATGAAGAATCTTTAAATTTTTCTGCGGAAAAGAACGCTGATTTTTTTATTCAGGTTTTAGGGGGACCACCTTATTTTTCTCAAAAATATGGGCCTCCTATGATGCGAAAAAGGCATTTAAATTTTAGAATTACCCGTAAAGATAGAGATGTATGGTTAAAATGCTTTCTTGATGCTTTTGATATTGTTAAAAAAGAAGTAAATCTAAGTTCTGATCAGGAAAAATCTTTTATATATTTTTTAGAAAATTTTTCTATATGGATGGTAAATTCAAAATAAGATTGATTTTATAAAATTATAATTTTTTTTGTGAATATGAGTTTAAAAGATAAATTGAAAGCTCTTGGTGAGATGAAAGAACTAAAAGAGGAAGCGAGTAAGTTACAGGAAATTATAGATTCTATTGAAGTATCTGATGAAGCAGGGAAGGGCGCTATAAAAGTGGTGGTAAATGGTGAAGGAAAAATTATTCACACGATTTTATCAGATAAATTCTTTGAAGAAAAAGATAGAGAAAAACAACAAAAATGGATAACTATAGCTGTAAATGGTGCAATTGAAAAAAGTAAGAAATGGGTAGAGAAAGAGATGAAAAAGCACGGAGGTTTTGATAAACTCAGTAAATTCTTCAAATAATGATATTTCGCGAGCTGGATAAGTTTATAGATGTTTTTACAAAGCTACCTGGTATAGGAGAGAAAAGCGCGCGAAGGATAGCGTTTTATTTATTAAAAAAAGATATAAGGGAAGTTGAAGAGTTAGCAAATTCAATAATTGAACTTAGAAATCATATACAATTTTGCAAAAAGTGTGGAGGTTATTCCAAGCTGGAAATTTGCGAAATATGTGGTGATTCTGCGAGAGAATCATCTCTCATATGTTTGGTGGAAGATCCATCCGATATTTTTTTGATTGAATCTACTAACGAATTTAAAGGCTTATATCACGTATTGATGGGAGCTTTATCTCCTATTGATGGGATTGGACCTGATGATTTGCGAATTCAAGAACTGGAAAAAAGATTGCAGGAAGAAAATATTGTAGAATGTTTTATTGCCACAAACCCCACATTGGAAGGAGATGCTACTGCAGATTATATCGTAAAGAGATTTTCAAAATTTTCAATCAAATTTACAAGATTAGTTCATGGCATACCTACCGGCTCCGTTCTCGAATTTATCGATAGGTATACTTTAATTCAGAGTATAAAAAATCGAAGAGTGTTAAATACATAATACAAATATTTTATAATATAAATCGAAAAATGTTGACTTATTATAATTTTATAATTATTTTAAATTTAAATTTTTATTAAGTCTCAGGAGGTTTACATGTCTATAGTTTTACCCGATTTACCTTATTTAAAAAATGATCTTGAACCTTATATTTCAGCTAAGACGTTAGAGTTTCATCATGGAAAACATCACGCAGCTTATGTAAATAATACGAACAATTTAATTCAGGGAACGAACTTTGAAAAGGCAGATTTAGAAACTATAATAAAAGAAACAGTTAACAATTCTTCCACAGCAGGAATTTTTAATAATTCAGCTCAGGTATGGAATCATACATTTTACTGGCATTCAATGAAGAAAAATGGGGGAGGAGAGCCACCTAAAACCTTACTGGATAAAATCAATGCAGATTTTGGAGGTTATGAAAAATTTGTTCAGGAGTTTAAACAAGCTGCTGCAACTCAATTTGGTAGTGGGTGGGCATGGTTGGTTTTGGATCCTACCGACAATAAACTTAAAGTGATCAAAACTCCTAATGCTGAGACTCCAATTACAAAAAATCTTAAACCTTTAATTACCATTGATGTATGGGAACATGCTTACTATTTAGATTATCAAAATCGTAGACCCGACTATATCGATACTTTTATTAATCATCTTGTAAACTGGGAATTTGCCTTGAAAAATTTCGAAAAATAAAGAAAAATCAAATTTTCCCTTACTTGAATATCCTGAGTATAGAACCAGGATATTCTTTTAAAAATATAGACTATTTTCATCTTAAAAGGAACGGGAGAAATTATGAATGATTTCGTATTTCTGATTGAAATAAGAATTCATAAAATTTCAATCAATATTTTTAAATAATCCAAACTTAATGTAACTTACCGAAATATATAAACGAATTAATTTGTAAGCAATGAATGTTGAAAAATTCTTTCTTGTTTTGGAAAAAATTGTACGAATTGTTATAGGAATTTATATCCTATATTTAGGATATAACTATCAAACTTTATGGAGTTTAATTGGAATCATACCTTTGATAACTGGCTTAATAGGATGTCCTGTATGCTGGATTCAAAATTTAAATCATAAAACATTCATTGCAAATATTAATAATCATAAGGAGAAAGACTATGGAAAAAAATGTAGGTACAATTGATCGGATAATAAGAATTGTTGTGGGGTTGGTTATTTTAGGTATAGGGTATGCGTATGGAAGCTGGTGGGGGATTATCGGTCTTGTTCTTATTCTTACAGGTTCGTTAGGTTGGTGTCCTGCTTATATGCCCTTTAAAATTAATACAAATAAATAATTCTTTGTGGGGAGTATCATATTTTATGATACTCCCTTATGTGGGGAATACTACAATTCCTTCTTCGAAGTTTTTTTGAATAAACTGTATTGTATGTTGTTTTAGTTGTTCGCTGTGTTCAGTAGCATCTGTATAGGCTCTTTCTAGTAATTTTCTATCTTTAATTAAATCTGCAATTTTAAAGTCGGGTAATCCATGTTGTTTGATTCCCAGAAGTTCACCTGGTCCACGAATTTTCAAATCCATTTCAGCTAATTCAAATCCATCGAGATTATTCACAATTGCATTTAATCTTTCCCGTGTTTTTTCGTTATCTGTATCGGACATTAATATACAATATGATTGTTCTGACCCTCTTCCTACACGACCTCTTAATTGATGTAGTTGCGAAATACCGAATCTTTCTGCGTGTTCAATAAGCATAATTGTAGCATTGGGAACATCAACTCCAACTTCTATGACAGTCGTACTTACTAAAATGTGAACTTTACCATTTCGAAAGTCTTGCATAATTTTTTCTCTTTCTTCTGACTTTAATCTACCATGAACTAATTCAACTCGAAAATCTGGAAAGATTTCATTTTTGAGAACTTCATAACCTTCTGTTGCATTTTTCAGATCTAGTTTTTCTGATTCATCAATAACAGGATATACGATATAACATTGCCTTCCCTGATCCAGATATTTACGAATAGATTTATATAAGCCATGCCTCTGAGTTTCGTTAAGAAGCATTGTTTGAACAGGTTTTCGACCAGCTGGTTTTTCTTTTAGATAGATTAATTCTAAATCTCCGAACATAGTAAGACAGAGTGTACGAGGAATCGGGGTTGCAGTCATTGCAATGAGATCGGGATTTTTCCCTTTCTGTCTTAAAAGATCCCTTTGATGAACACCAAAACGATGTTGTTCATCAATGATGATAAGCCCGAGAGAATCAAAAATTACATTTTCTTCAATAAGACTGTGAGTACCAATTATAAAATTACTATCACCTCTTCGAATACGATCTAATATGATTTCTTTATTTTTTTTTGTTTCGGCTGCAGTTAATAATTCCAGTTGAACTCCGGGTAATAAACCTGGTAAAGTAGTTAGAGTATAAAAATGTTGTTTTGCCAGTATTTCTGTAGGTGCCATTAAAGCTACCTGGCTCTTATTTTCTATATAGTGTAGAGCACATGCGAAAGCTACCAGAGTTTTACCGGAACCCACATCCCCCTGTAAGAGAAAGGCAGACATATGGTTTTTCTGGCTTTTCTGTATTATTGTTTCGATAGCTTTTTTTTGTCCTTCAGTAAGAGTAAAAGGCAGGTTTTTGATTAAAGTATTGTAAAGTTTACTTTTGCCGAAGGGAACTGGGAATAGAATTCTTTCATAAGATTTACGAAGTTCTTTTTTCTTATGCATTAATGTACTAAATAAAAACAATTCTTCGTATTTTAAAATTCTTTTTGCAATTTTAAGTTTATTTTCATCTTCTGGATAATGAATTTGTTTTAAAACTTCTTTCCTGGGAGGGAAATTATATTTTTTTATAATAGGATCAGGTAAGGTTTCAGGAACTTCCCAATCTTTCTCCAGTTTATCTAAAATTGAATGAATAATTTTTCTTATACCGCGACTATCAAGACCTGCTTTTTTAAGTTTTTCTGTTGTGGAATAAATCGGAATAATTCTTCCCGCATGAATTGCTTGATCTAATTCTTCTTCGTCAATGGCTTCTATTTCTGGATGTATTATTTGAGGAACTCCTTTAAAGGACTCTAAATTCCCGGAAACAATATAAGTTGTGTCTTTTTTAAAGGCATAACGATAATATTGAATTCCATTAAAGAATAAAAGTTGAATTAAATTACCCTGGGTTGTTTTGCATTGTACTATTAATCTTGATTTCTTACCATGGGCCACATAAGAAGATTGAATTTTCACCAGTAAAGTTATGTAACCCTCTTGTAAGAAAAATTGATTGTGAATATTTCTATCGACATATTTTCTCGGGAAAAAATATAATAAATCTTCTATTGTTTTTATTTTTAAAGTTTCTAATGCCTTTTCTTTTGAAGTTCCAATTCCTTTAATTTCTTTAATACTGATTTCTGATATTTTCTTTTTAACCTGTGAGCTCATATAATTATTTATATCCAATTCATATAAAAAGATTTTAATTTTAATTTAATTTTTTAAATTTTAAGGAGTTCTAATATTCCTTTAATAAACATTTCTACAGAAATAGCAATTAAAATCATCCCCATTAGTTTTTCCATTGCAAAAATTCCTTTTTTTCCAGCAAATCTAGCAATAAAACTTGAAGATAATAAAATCAATAATGATAAAACACTACTTATGATAATTGCAAGAAGCCAGATATGAGTTTTTTCTGGTTTTTGATTTGATAATACAATTACAGTAATGATAGCTGATGGACCTGCCAAAGAAGGCATAGCTAAGGGAAAAATAAAAGGTTCACCTTCTGGTAATTCTCCAAAGATTCCTGATGTAATTTTTTCATTTGAAGAAGAAGTAATTATTGGTGGAAAAATCATTCGAATAGAGATGATCATCAAAATTATACTTCCGGATATTTTTAAAGAAGATTGAGAAATTTTTAAATATTGTAAAATTAAATTCCCCATATATAAAAAAAACACCAGTATGAATAAAGCAAAAATGACTTCTCTTGCAATAATCCATTTCTTTTTATGATGGGAAATTTCATCAAGTACAACAAGAAATAAAGGTATATTACCAATCGGATCCATAACCAAAAATAATAAGAAAACAGTGGATAAAAGTTCTTCCACAATATCAAAAATATTTCATTTATTGTTAATTCAACACATATTTTACAGAAAGAGAAAATTCTAATTTTTCGGGGAATTCCTCAGGAAATGGAGGGAAAGGGGCTGATGCTTTTACTGCTCTAATTGATTCCTGATTAAAATATATAGTAGATGGCTCTACAATTTCTACTTTTTCTAGATGACCATTTCTATGTATACTCAGTTTTAGCTTAACTATTCCTTCTCGTTGCATTTCTAATTCTGTAAGAGGATATCGTTTATTCTTTTCAATTTTTTCCAAAACTTTTGCTATGTAATTTTCTTTTAGCAAACCTTCTGAACCTCTTATCTTTTCTTCATTTTGAAGATTTTCAGGTTTTTGTTGATGTTCAGGATTAAAATTTTTTAGTTGCCTTTTTTTTTGAAAATGGTTTTTAATAAAACGAGTTTGTATTTTTTGAATGGAATTAATCCCTGATAATCGATTAGGATCAAGAATTTTATTTTCAGGTTTAATAAAAATTAAGATTGCAAAAACAAAAAAGTTGATTAAGATATAAATTAAATAAAATAATATATCTTTTTCAAACCATTGAAACCAGAGCAACGGAATGTAGGTTCTAATGATGTTCCATTTCATATTCAAAATTCAAAATTATTTTTTCATTTTTTTGTAAAACTGAAAGGACTTTAATGATTTTGCCATAGACGACTTCTTTATCAATCTTCAAAATTACATTTTCGATGTTTTCATTTAGAATTTTTAATTCCAGTTCCTGCAATGAAATTTTTTCCTGATTCCAATAAATTTGTTCTTCTTCTTTTTTGATGGCAATTATAGGAACTTCCTTTTCGAGAGTTAATCCCTTATCGTTTAATCTGGGTAAATTTAAAGTAATATTATAATTCGTTTTTCCAAGGCTGAGAATTAAAAAAAAAATAACCTGAAACATTACATCAATCAAAGGAGTCAAATCCATGCTTAATTTTGATTTTGTTGGATATTCAGCTTTCATACTTTTGAGTTGATAATGAACTTTTATTTTTTTCTTCCAGTATTGACAAAATTTGATTCATTGTATCAATACGATTTCGCACTTGTTTTTCTAAAATAGCATAAAAAATATAGCTTGGGATTGCCACAATTAACCCAAATGCAGTAGTCAACATGGCTACCCAGATTCCACTTGCTATTAAGGAAGGCGTTAAAGGGGAGTCTATTTGAGAAATTTTTTGAAAGGTTTCAATCATCCCCAGAACAGTTCCCAGTAAACCCAACAAAGGAGCTAACTGTCCATTCAGTAGTAATAAATCTAATCTTCGACTTAATCGTTTAACTTCAAGATCAATCATAGTTTGTAGAGAGGAATTCTTTTTGTTATTATTTTGTTGGTAATAAAATTGTAAAATCTTTATATTTTCATTCCTGATTTGAATAGGGTTATTTAAAAGATCAAAAGGAATTTTAAAATCATTGAGAATTTTTTCAATAATTTCTTCCAACTGATTTTGAGGTAATTTGGTATAAATCAGGAATAACAATTTTTCTATAAATATAGAAATGGATAAAATTCCCTGAAATAAAATAGGCCACATTACCCATCCGCCTTTATAAAATAATTCTATTAAAAAATCCATATTGATTACTATAAAATTTAAATAATTATATATATAATAAATATTATAAATTATTTGTAATATTTTTATGCAAAAAAAGGGGCATATTGCCCCTTCAAAAACTAGGGTACTGCCTCTGGGGATTAGGCAATAGTGCTTTAAAATTTAAATTCCACACTTGCAAAAATATTCCTTCCTGGTTCTGGAATTCTAATTCCTGTAGAAAATGGCTCTCTAACATAGCTTAGGTGTTCTGAATAATAACGATTGAAGAGATTATTTATTCCTGCATTGAATTTGATTTCTTCCATTTCATATCCTATTAATAAATTAGCAATACCCCATCCTCCAGTTCTTCTTTCTCCAATATTTTTGTCAACTAAACTCTGAGTATTTGCAAATATACCCTGTAATTCTGTAAACCAATTATTAAGTGTATATCGAATTCCCAGTTTTCCTTTAAGGGGGGGCATTTCCGCTAAATTTGTATTTTCTGTTTTATTAATTCCTCTTGTATATGCTAAACCTGCCTTAAGCAAATAATTTTCAGATAATTCATATTTTAAGGTTGCTTCTCCACCATATAGAATGGCATCTACGTTTTTATAGGTTCTTCCATATCTTGAAGCTGTAGAAATTCCTGTATAAGTTGTGATCATAGAATTGATATAAGCAGGCAATGTCATTCCCGTTAATACTGGCATATAATACAAAATATGGTCTCTTGTAAAATTTCCTAAATAATTATCGGGTGTGTTTCTAATGATGATATAATTCCCAACATTACTGTAAAAAAGATCAAGATCAAACATAGAATTCTCTTTTTTATAAGAGATTCCTAAATCTATTTCTCTGTTTCTTGATGGTTTTATAAAAGGATTTCCTACAAAATCAGGCATTTGTAGTGTTCCCATTCTAATAATTGCAAAATAGAGTTCTTGAGGATCAGGAAATCTTACCCCATAGCCCAAACCTAATTTTCCTTTTACATTTTGAGATAATTCATATACCCATTTAATATAACCACTTCCTTCTCCAAATTCTTTTGAGGGTTTTTTTTGAGGTAAATATACTTCTGCATCAAAAATGGTATAGGCTTCTATATAGCTTGCATATTGATAGTTCAGAATAGGATCATTTACTGGATAATATATGTTATAAAGAATTCTTCTATCTTTTTTGGCTTTTGAATTATAGTGATCATATCTTAAACCAGCTTCCTGTTTAAATCTGGAAGTTATTTCATTCTCATTAATAGCATAAATTCCTATATTATTTACAGATACATCTGGTAGAGATCCCTGTGTTCTATAATTAAGCTGAATTGTACTCATCATTCCAGACATACCAGACATTCCTGACATCTTTGAAGGTATTTGTTTGGTGAGAGTCGCAGGGTAAGGCATTCTCGTTGTTGTTTCAATATTCCATCTACGGAGATATTGATCAATACCTAAGGTGGTTTTACCAACCAGTGCCAGTTCTGCTTCGAGTTTAACTCCATTTATACGAGATTCTGCCCAGCTTCTCATGCCGTATTCTCTGGAAAAAATATTTTCTACACAATTTGCACTTGAATAAGAGGAACATCGTAAACTATCAGTCATATCATGTAAAATTTCATTTCCATAAAATTTTATACTTAATTTTTTAACAGTTTCGTTGAGATTTTTGAGGGTATATTTTATGGATCCTCTTTTCAGATCATCCCAAATCATATCCATTAGTAAATAAGGTGTTAAACTATTATTTTGAGAAGCATAAGATCCTTGAAGTTCAATTTCTTGATGGGGGGATGGAGAAAATATTAATCTAAGGTTTGCTGTTCTTTTTATTGTTAAATTATTTCTGCTATTATATTCATATCGATTGCTGGATGGTGCAGAAGCTACTTCGGGGAAAAAATATGGATATTTATATTTTAAATCAGTAGTCCCATAAGAATTCCCATCAATGGTTATAGTGGCAGGAATTGGAAAATAAACTAGAGGATGATCTAAATCAGGATATACAGAAGTGATAGATTTTCCCTTCCCATCTTTATACGGATAATAGCTTTGATAACTACCACTTATAGCAATCTTGAATGAATCCGAACCATAGGCAGAACGGAAAGAACCTATATTTTCACCATAACTACCAGTTTGTAATTTAACTTGATTTTTTAACCCTATTTCAATATCTCTCGGTTCTGTATAAATAGAACCGCCCATACCACCTTGATTTTTAACATCATAAGGACCTTTAATAACTTCAACGTATTTTAAATCTTCAATTGTTGTTAATGTAGAAGGTGGGTCCATTCTATTTGGACATGCTCCGTAAATTTTTTCACCATTAGGTAATATATTAATATTATCTTTCATAAATCCGCGAAGATTTATATCTAATGAAGATTTTCCTCTTTTTACATTATGCAACCCATCAATTTCTTCTGCTACTTTTCCAAATTCTGTAAAACCTTTTTCGTAGTATTGTTCATAAGTAATTACTGTATTGGACGGTTTTTTCCCGGGAACCACTACTTCCTGAGTAAATATAAAAGTGTTAAATATAATCAATATCAATAATAAATTCAAAATACTTTTCATAAGTTAGTACCTCCAATTGAATGAATTTAAAAAAATTAGATTGGTTTTAACAATTAGATTGAGGGAGGTGCTCGCGAATAAAATAAAAGATATTGAATGGAATTTGGAAAATGATTGTCAATTTTAAGCCCAAGGAGTTGCTTAGGAGTAGGATAACTTTCCGGATGGATAATAAATAATAAATTTTCTCTTTCATAATTTTGATGAATATAATCAGATGTTTTAGGTTTCAAATAAGAGTGACTTTGTGAAATTACATAATCATTGCTACAAACATCTTCGAGAAAAATCTCAAAGTTATTTTTAGACTTTATAAAAGTAAATTGAAAATCAATTAGATAATTAGAAATTATAACCTGAAAAACAAAGGTTAAAAGGGTAGATACATAAAAAAGTTTCTTCAGGTTTTTTAAAAACATAATAAACAACTACTAAATAATTTCTTATTTTAGATTTGTCAATCCTTATTTAACTTTTTATCATCTAAAATCTTATTTTTTCTATAAAGTTCTTTTGCGTAATTCTCAATCCCTTTATGATAATTCTCGTCATAATAAACTATATATAAAGAAAAAAAAGCTGAGAATAAAAATAGACCAATAGATTCATTTTGATTTAAAGTTGGGGGAAGTCCTTTAGAATGTTTATAACTTCGTAAAATTCCATAAGAAATTGAGACTGTTGCTGGTAGAGAGAGCATAAAAATAGTTCCTCTTCTTTCCCATCGGGATTCCTGATGAAGAGGAGGTTCAATAAAAAAAAGAGATTCGTTATAAAATGAATTATTGCCTAACTGGGGAAGAAAGTATTTCTGTATGTAGTATTCTTTATGATTTAGCATTAAATTTTCTTCTGACAGATTTATTTCTGGATTTATTTCCTTAGATTTTGTTTGATTCAAAAGAAATTGATCGATGGAAAGATCAGGTTGCAATAAAAATTTTTGGACTGGAGATAGTTCAGTTTGTTTTCTTAAAAAAAAAGGATACATAGATGGTTTATAAGATGGGTCTTTACTGGTGGGTTTTTTTTCCTCTTGAATTACTGGTCCTATATTTTGGGAAAGAACAGGAAAAAGAAAAAAAATCAAAAAAAAATAGAAGCTTATTAAATTTATCATCAAAAAATAAAAAAAAAATTGAGAATTGTGAAGTCAAAAACAAATTCAAAAAATCCTTTTTTTGCTTGAAAATTCTTAAATTATTTCGTTATTAATAATAGATTAGAAGTAATTGACATATTGTTAAAAAAATTTATTATTCCTTACAGGAGAGATAGTTATGGTAGAAGCCAATATGACACAAGAAGAAATAGATTTGCTTTTGAATAATGTAGATAGCCTTGCAGGTGAAAAAACAACTCCAACCAGATCGCAAGCTCAACAAAAAAGTATCAGCCTTTCTCCGATGGAGAGGGATAAAATATCTGATGCATTTTTACAAGGGTTAAACAATGGAACAATAGGTCTTTCTAATATTTTAAATACAGATATTCTTATAAGCAATCCTTATTCAGAAATAAGAGAAACGAAAGATATTCTTAGAGAATTAAGAGGAAAAAATGTAATCTTTAAAGTGGAATTAAAAGGTCCTATAAGCGGAAATTTATTTTTTATTATACCTAATCAACCTGCGAAGAAAATTTCAAATTTACTTATGGCAAGTATGGAAGAGGGAAACGATGAACCTCTTGATCCGGCCCAACTTGCTACTATCAAGGATACTTTAAGTTCATTGGTTTATTCTGTTGTTTCCTATTTATCAGCTGAAATTCGACAAACTATCAGCCCAATTGGTTTTAATGTTCTAAATGGAAGTGATTTTACAGAAACTTTAACAGAAAATTCTTATTCAAGAACCCAATTTAATTTTGAAATTACAAATTATGCAGATACAAAAATTACTATAATATTGCCTGGTTCTTCTGCCAAACAATTGGTGAATTTACTTCAAAAAACTCAGAGAGGATCTGTAGTTGAAGATGAATCTCAAATTGAAGAAACGAGGGAATCAAAAATTCCAATTCAAGAAGTGGAATTCCCTTCTATTAGCACAACGTCACAAGGATTGGCAACTCCCAACACCAATTTATTGCTGGACGTTCAGATGACGATTACGGTAGAGTTAGGAAGAACTAAAAAATATATTAAAGAGATACTTGAGATGGGAGAAGGCTCTGTTATAGAATTGCAAAAACAGGCTGGTGAGCATGTAGATATTTTAGTGAATGGAAAATTAATAGCGAGAGGAGAGGTTGTAGTAATAGATGAAAACTTTGGAGTTCGCGTTACTGAAATTATTTCAGCAAAAGATAAATTAGGAATGCGAAAACAGCAATAATATCAAAATTGTCCATTAAATGAGAAAGAAAGAATATTATCGAAAAGAGGATTTTAAAGAATCATTGCGTTCAAAAAAATCAATTGAGAAAAAAGTGTATGTAAAGAAAAGTCCAATTCAAGGTTTAGGAGTATTTGCAAAAAGAAAAATCAAAAAAAACGAATATATTGGTGATTATGAAGGTATTGTGGTTTTAGAAGATGGAACTTATGTTTTGTGGGTTCAACAGGATCATGGTGGTTGGAAACTGATTGATGGTTTGAATAATCTTCGTTATCTTAATCATTCTTCAAATCCTAATGCCTATTTTGTGTATAGTAAATTATATGCATTGAGAAAAATCGAAAAAGATGAAGAAATTACTTTTCATTATGGGGAAGATTGGGAAAATGTAAAATAATATGATATCATTTTTTAAAAAAACCTTAGTATCTCTAAATATCTATCCTCTGATTATCAAAATGGTGAAAAAATTGAAAATTACTACACCTATACATATCTATTTTTATTCAATAGTGATAGGTATTATCGCGGGACTATTCTCTGTTTTATTTTCTTATGGTGTGGTTTATTTTCAAAATTTGATTTTTAATCATATTATTCATCTTAAACTTCCTTTACCTGCTGGTGAAGAACATTTAAATACTTCTACTATTTCTGGTGAAACAAATGTATTATTTCTTTTGATTTTACCAGCTGTTGGTGCTTTTTTATCTGGTGTTATTTCTCATTATTTCTGTCCAGAAGCAAAAGGGAATGGTACTGACGAGATTATCAAATCTTTCCATTATAAGGGAGGCTATGTATCAGCAAAAGTTCCTTTTTTTAAAGCTTTGGCAACAATTTTTACAATTGGAACTGGTGGAAGTGCAGGAAAAGAAGGACCAACTATGCAGATAGGTGCTGGGATAGGTTCTGCCTTTGCTAACATTTTGAAAGCTGGTGATAGAGCAAGAAGAGCTTTGATGATAGCAGGTGTAGCAGGAGGACTAGGTGCTGTTTTTCGCGCACCTCTTGGTGGAGCTTTTACAGCAGTAGAAATTGTTTATAAAGAAGATATTGAAAGTGATACTGTCGTTCCAGCATTTTTGGCATCCGTTTCAGCTTATCTTACTGCAACTAAATATAGTGGTAATCATTCTATTTTTTATATACCAGAAGTGGAAATTCATCATTTTTATGAATTAATAATTTTTGTAATTTTTTCCTTTTTTTCCCTGGGATTCGGTTATTTATTTACAAAAATTTATAAAACTATAATATCATTTTTTGAATCTGTATCAATTCATAATTTGTTCAAACCTATATTTGGTGGTCTATTGGTTGGAGTGTTCATAGTTTTTTTTAATGAATTGTTAGGTGATGGATTGGGATTTCTTCAGGAATTTATCTCTGGTAAAACACCAATTTCTGAATCTTATTTATGGATTAGTCTTTTTTTTCTTCTATTAGCAATACTAAAAATGATAGTAACTTCAATAACTGTTGGTTCAGGTGGATCAGGAGGACTTTTTACCCCTTCTCTTTTTATTGGTGGTTGTATGGGAGCATCTGTTGCGTATGGTTTACTTTATTTTTTCCCAAATATAGAAATTTCAATTTCCGCATTTATTCTAATAGGAATGGCAGGATTTTTTGCCGGTATAGCGCATGCGCCTATTGCGGGAATGATAATGGTGTGTGATATCGTTGGGAACTATAAACTTCTACCTGCTTTGATGATAGTATCTGTAATTACTGCTACGTTATCAAAATGGTCTATATATAAAGGGCAAGTAGAAAATCGCTTTCATTCTCCAGCTCACTATTGGGATATGAACTTAAATATTTTGAAGAAAATACTAGTTGGTGATATTAAAAATAAAATACGCAAAATAGCAGTTATAGAACCTCATATTTTGGTTCATGATTTAGAAGAGAGAAGTTTAAAAATAAAAGCTACTGATTTTATAGTAATTAATACAGAAGGCGAGTACAAAGGAATTTTTTCCCTCAGAAATTTTCATCATACGAAGGAAACAGAATCAATTAAGTATTTATTGACAGTTTTAGATGTATGTAATAACTCGATCCCTCCAGTAAATCTTTTTGATAATTTGAGTAAAGCTTTATTAATTATGAAAGAACATGAAATTGATAAAGTAGCTGTTGTAGATGATAAGAATCAGGTTCTTGGTTATGTCCGGCTTGGAGACATAATTGATATTTATCATCATTATGCAAAATGAAAATACCATTTCCAGTTTGCCTATCTATTGCAGGTTTTGATAATTGCGGTGCATCTGGTTTGTTAGCAGATGTAAAAACTTTCCATTCACTTGGATGTTATGGTCTTGGAATTATTAGTGCAATTACGGTTCAAACAATACAAAGTATGGAGTCAATTTTTGCAATACCTTCCAGAGAATTTGAAGCATCTTTATCTGCTACTCTAGATTCTTTTTCGATTAATTCATTAAAGATAGGTATGATTTATAAAAAAAATTATATAAAAATGCTTATTAAATATTTAAGAAATATAGATTTTCCAATTGTTGTTGATCCCATTATAAAATCAAGTTCTGGAAAAATATTGATTGAAGATGAAGCTTTACCTTATCTTGAAAAATTAATAAAAATTTCGAGATTAGTTACTCCAAATTTTCCAGAATTTTTATTTTTATTAAATAGAAATCAGAAGGAGAATTATAGTATAGAAGAAATAAAAAATTTATGCTTTGAATTCTATGATAAGTTTCATACCTATGTTCTACTTAAAGGTGGACATATTTTTTTTGAGAAAAGGAATCAAATTCTTGATATATTTTTTGATGGGAAAAAGATTTATATATTTCAAAAAAAAAGAAAGATTAAAGAAAATGTTCGTGGTACAGGTTGTGTTTTAAGTTCAGCAATCGCTGCTTATCTGGCGAAAGGGTACAATATGTTAAATTCAATAAAAAAAGGTATTAGTTATATTGATAATAAAATCAATACTTCTTTTCTCTATGATGAAAAGAATCGAATCATTTTTCATTAAGTTCTAATAATGGATACTCTTAGCTCAAATGAAAATTCTTTTAGTTTTGAAATATTTTATTTTGATTGCTTTGTTAAGTAAAGAATTATTTATAATGTATACAAAAAAAAATATTTATTATTTGCAAATAAGGTTAGTAGATTTTAAAATTACCACTAACCTTTTTCTTTTTAATTTTATTTTTCGAGATTTTGAATTCCTTTTTGTAAAATTAAAGAATTATTATAAATAAAATTAAATATTTTCAAAGTATTAATATTATTTTCAAGAATGTAAAATAACAATTTAGAAACTGTTTTCCAGTAGTAAAAATGTTTTCTAAAAAAATTATGTTTAACGGTTCCGAGAACTGTTATATAGGCTGTGAAACTTCCTAAATCTTCGAAAATTTTTCGATATTTTATTTCTTTAACACCCCCTGTAGAATACTGAATTTTTTTTGAGGGTTTTTCTACTCCTAAATTTGATGGATCCAGTAATACTTTTAGAGTTTGATAAAAAGAAAAACTTAAATATCGTTCAGAAAATTCTTTACTAACAATTTGTTTTCCATTGCTATGATGTAAAAATTCTAGATTTTCCTGTATAGTTTCAAATACTATTATTGTGGGCATAATATCACTTATTAGGGAAAGAATTAAGTTAGCAATAGAAAAATAATAAAAATCAATTGTATTATATTCCTTGATACTTATATATTCAAGTGCTTTAAGATAAATTTTTAGTTTACCGAAATTAAGAAGAACATCTTTAAAATTAGTAACTATATTATCATTTAAATTCAAAATTTTTTCATCAAATTCATTAATATCAATATTAGAAAGATTTGGTTGTAATTCTACCAATTTTTTTACAACTTCATCAATTACTATTCTATATTCATTCAAATCGAGATTTTTCAGGCTAACTTGGAAAGATATCTTTAAAAGTTTTGAATGACATGTTAAAAGCAAAGATTGATAATCTTTTTTAAAGTGAAAATTATCTTCAAAATTTTTTAAAAAATTATAATCCAGAAAAAAATCCATATAGGCACTATAAATCAAAATAGCCTGAATATTCTCTTGTATCAATTCTCTGATGTCTAGAAATGTTTTCATTAAAAGCGATGTGGATTTATTAGTGTTCATAATCCCTCCCATTCTTAAATGAATTAATTATTTTATCGATAATATACTTTAATTCTTTATTACTTTTGGAAAATAATTTTAAATTTTTTATAAAATTGTAGTATGTTAAATAAAATAATTATAAATAAATATTAGATTATATTATATGTGAATAGTGTTATGTTGGAATTTTCAAATACAGCATAGTTATGGTAAAGGAAGGATTTTTTTATTATAAAATTCTTATTGCGTCATAGTTATTCTTTTAGGGTGAGCTAATCCTA
>FWPU01006295.1_pt1 | contig 24052 bp, 21 predicted proteins | sample 2228361 | NCBI WGS metagenome assembly FWPU01 (sample SAMEA103939777, study PRJEB20133) | metagenome
CGGCACAGCCGATGGTGAAGCTCGCCATGCGGCCGATCGAGGCCCCTGCCGAATCGACACCCTGGTTGAGCCGAGTCAATACACGGATCAACCCAATTGAATCGACATCATAAACGGCCGACGAATCCGGATAGTCGCCAAGGCTCGGCGGGTCGCCGGTCAGGGCCAGGATGTTCCTCACGCCGACGGCGTGGGCGCCAAGCAGCTCACTCTGTAACCCCATCAACGACCGGTCGCGCGTGGTGAAGTGGATGATTGTTTCGATGCCGACCTGATGCTGAATGAGATAGCACATGGTCAACGCGCTCATCCGCACTCGGGCCATCGGGGAGTCGGCCACGTTGATCGTGTCAACGCCAACGTCCTTGAGGAGCTTTGCGCCTTCGAGCGCCTTGGTGGGGTTCAAGCCCTTGGGTGGGTCGATCTCAACGCTGACGACAAACTTCTTGCCCAGCTTCTGCGCGAGCCCCGTTGGCCCTTCCGGAGCAACGAGATCGGCAGGGGCCGGGGCTTGGACACGGACGGTCGTGGGTCGCCGCACAGCGACGCCTGAAGGCGCCGCAACTGCCTCATCCAGGGCGTCGCGCATCGCCTTGGTATGCTCGGGTGTGGTGCCGCAACAGCCGCCGATGATGCGCACCCCGGCATGGAATGCCTGGCGGGTAAACTCGGCGAAGTATTCTGGCGAGCTAGGGTAGATCACGCGCCCGCCTACCCGTGACGGCCAGCCGGCGTTGGGCATCGCCGCGAGGGCCGGGCCGCCGTCTCCAGCTTGCTCCAGCAGGTCGCGCATCGCCTCGACCACGGGCAGCAACCGCTGGGGGCCGACGGAGCAGTTCGCGCCGATTGCATCGACACCCAATCCAGCGACGGTCTCGACAACTTCTTCGACCCCGTTGCCGGCGATCGTCCTGCCATCCTCGGCGAAGGTCATCATGGCGATGATTGGCAGATCGCACGCTTCCTTCGCGGCCCGGATCGCTTCGGCCATTTCCTGGACATCAGAGATCGTTTCGATGATGAGCACGTCAACGCCGCCTTCCAGCAGCGCCTCGATCTGCTCGCGAAATGCGGCCCGGATATCCTCAGGCCGCGCCGTGCCATAGGGGGGCATCGTGCGGGTGGTAGGGCCGATCGAGCCTCCGATCAGCACGGGACGGCCGCAGATCTCCCGTTCTTCTCTGGCGATCTTGACGCCCCGCAGGTTGATCTCACGCACCTTGTCGGCGAGCCCAAACTGCTCCAGACGATAACGATTCCCGCCGAAGGTGTTCGTCTCGATCAAGTCAGCCCCGGCGGCCAGATAGGCCCGGTGAACCGACGCGACGAGGCTAGGATGAAGCAAATTCTGGTGGTCGAAGGAATCGTCAAGAGAGACACCAGCCGCGTAGAGCATGGTGCCCATGGCGCCGTCGGCGAGCATTGGGCCAGAGGCAAGCCGGGTGCGAAATGGATGTGTCATTGGGGACCCTTATATGGCATAGATGCCACCTGGACGAACACAACGCGCGTCGTTGTGAGCCGGGCATTGACACGACCCGGATGCTGCATAGGATACGCCCGATTCACATTGCCTGCCGAGCGAGCGTACGGCGCAATGCCGTGCATCATGCAATCTGAGGAGGAGGGGCTGGTGACCGCACAGGAGCGTCCGCAATTGAGCTTTGGCTTGTGCACCGATCAGAATCTGCCCTGGCACACGACCGTCGAGCGGTGGCGCTATTTCGAGGAGCTGGGCTTCGACAGCCTTTGGGACTGCGACCATTTCCAGCAGCCAAGCCGACCGAACGGACCCTACTACGAAGGGTGGACGCTGCTAGCAGCGCTGGCAGCGCAGACCTCGCGTGTCCGGATCGGTGTCCTCGTGTCGTGCAACACATTCCGTCACCCGGCATTGCTCGCCAAAGAGGCGGTGACGGTTGATCACATCAGCAATGGAAGGCTAGAGCTCGGGCTCGGCGCGGGCTGGTATGTTCCGGAGCACGAAGCGTTTGGAATCGCATTCCCGCCGCCGGCGGAGCTGGTCGGGCGGTTCCGCGAGGCGGTGGAAATCGTTGATCTGCTGATGCGGCAAGAGGTGACCACCTACCATGGCAGGTACTACCGCTTGGAGCAGGCACCGTTTCGCCCTGGCCCAATCCAAAAGCCACGGCCACCGCTGACCCTGGGCGCGCATGGTCCAAAGATGCTTCGGATTGTCGCGGAATACGCCGATCGCTGGAATTCGCACGGATCGGTTGATGAGATGGCGCGCCGCAATCGCATTTTGGACGAGCACTGCGCGGAGATCGGTCGTGATCCGAGCAGCATTATCCGCTCCCTGTATGGCTGGGCGTCCCTGATGCCCGCCGATCCGTGGGCGTCGCCGGACGCCTTCGTGGAAGTGATCGGCAGGTATCACGAGGCCGGGATCACTGAGTTCATCATCGATGCGCCTGGCCCGGAGCAGTTTCCTGTGCTCGAGCGCGTCGCCACCGATGTGATACCCAAATTGCGGCAGGCAGTGAGAATCTAGAGCACAGTGGCTCATTGGCGCACGGGTGCTGTGCCCGTCGGTGCGGGAGATCCCTCGCTGCGCTCGGGATGGCACCCGTGCGATGCGCCTCAGAAGGGAATGTCGCTTCTCCTGCGCCAGCTCAGGCGTTGTCGGGCGGGCGCACGTGAGCCCACGGCGCGATGGCTTCGAACGCAGCGGCCGCGGCGAGCACGGTGACATCCTCATGCCAGCGCCCGACGATTTGTAGGCCAATCGGCAAGCCGTCGGCATCAAAGCCGCAGGGGACCGTGGCCGCTGGTTGCCCGGTGAGGTTGAACGGATAGGTGAACGGTGTCCAGCCAAGATAGCTCACCGGGCGGCCAGCGATTGTCTCTGGATGATCGGCACCGGCTGGGAATGCGGTACGCGGGAGGGTTGGAGTGAGGAGCAGATCGTAGCGCTCCATGAAGCGGCGCATGCCATGGTAATAGTCCTCTCGCCGGATGCGCGCCTCGGCGAGATCAACGCCCCGGATGGCGAGTCCTCGCTCGATGACCTTTAGTCGGCCGGGATCAAGCCGATCTCGCACCTGATCCAGATTGTCGCGGTGCTGACCGGCGGAGGAGCTTGCCCAGATCAGGTCCACAATGTCCCAAGGGTCTGGCAGGCCGGGGTCTGCTTCCTCAACGTGGCAACCAAGCTCGGCAAACCGGCGCGCCGCCGCGGCGGCAGTGTCCCGGACTACCGGCTCGACCGGCGCATAGCCGAGGTCGGCTGACCAGGCTACGCGTAAGCCACGAAGGTTGACGGCATCGAGCGCAGCGAGATAGTCAATGCCGCTGGACCAGCTCAGGCGATCGCGCGCATCGGCTCCGGCAGTCACCGTGAGCAAGAGCGCAGCGTCGCGCACCGTCCTGGTCATTGGCCCCAGGTGCGACAGGTCGCCCATGACACTGGCCGGATACTGGGGAATGAGCCCGAACGAGGGCTTCAAGCCAAAGATGCCGCAGAAGCTCGACGGTATGCGGATCGACCCAGCGCCATCGCTCCCTTGGGCGAGGGGACCCAGGCCCGCGGCCACAGCCGCGCCCGCGCCGCCGCTTGACCCTCCCGCGGTGCGTCCATGACGCCAGGGATTGTGCGTTGGTCCGACCAGGCGGTTGCCGGAGTCACCTTTCCAGCCGAACTCTGGCGTGTTTGTCTTGCCGATCATCACCGCGCCTGCCGCATAGACGCGCTCGACAAACGGCGGATCTTCGTCTGGAATCCAGTCAGCATACAAGAGGGAGCCGCGAGTTGTGCGAATGCCCTTGGTAGGAGTGAGATCTTTGATCGAAATCGGAATGCCGGCAAGTGGACCGGGGGTGTTGCCAGGTGCATAGGCTGCTTCGGCTGCTTTTGCCTGAGCCAGGGCCAGCTCGGGTGTGACCGTGATAAACGCGGTCAACCGCGGATTCAGCCGCTCGATACGGCTCAGCACAGCTTCGGTGACTTCGACCGGCGATAGCTCGCGGCGCCGGTAACGCTCACGCAGCTCAATGGCAGAAAGGAAACACAGCTCATCTTGGGTCACGGCAATCCCCCGTGCGACATACACCGGCACATCTCATGGCTCATCTTGCTATGCTGGCGACATTCTAGGGGAATGGAGCGCACCCCGCTGCCCGGTGGCTCCGGGGCCCAGGTCGAACCATGGCTGTCAGCGACGCCGGAGTAAACCCGCGATGCACCAAGACTACATTCTGCGCATGATTCAGCAGTTGAGCGGTTTCCTTATCCGTGTGCTACGGCTGCGCGAAGAGGGAGATTACGACGCGGCGCTGACCGAGCTGACCGATGCCTACGGCCGGATTGCCGGTCTCCCGGCCACGCTGGTGCATGCTCTGTCTGAGGAAGACCTAGTTGCCATGCTGCGGAGCCAGGGACGGCTCGATCCCGAGCGCTGTTTCGCCCTGGCTGAGCTACTGCGGGAGGAGGCGCTGGTCTACGAAGATCTCGGCACCGAGCATGAAAGCGCTCCCCGGTTTCTCAAGGCGCTGCGGCTGTATCTGGAAGCATTTGAAGATCCGGCCGATCTCCCTGCTGAGATGGAGGTCAGCGGCCTGGAGCAGTTGATTGACCGGCTCGCCGACCAGCCGCTGCCCGGACCAACGCGCCGCCGGCTGATCGACTACCTCGTGCTCACCGGACGCTTTGATCGCGCGGAGAACGTGCTCCTGTGGACTTTGGATGTGCCCGATCCGGCGGGTGAGCTGCGCCGGGAGGCTATCGCCTTCTATGAGCTCCTTCTGCGAAAGCCGGACCACGAGCTGGCCGAGGGCGGCCTGCCACGATCGGAGGTCGAGGCGGGCCTGGAGCGGGTGCGGCAGCCACCCGAGTTACCCTCGCATCTGACGAAGTGAGGCTCCTCTCCGCCGTGGCTCGCGTGTGTTGGGCGAGCGGTGCTGACGTCACGCCCATGTTGACAGGGAGCTTTCAGTCATCCTGGGAATCGTGCGCCATTCCTGAGATCTGACTCCTCACTCCTCCTGACCCCCCCCCTTAGGCCGTGGCTGCCGCCGAGGCGCATCGCTGCGTCGATGTCGATCACTCGCGGCCCGAGAGGGTTCAGCGTCACTGCGACCGGTTGCGGGGTGAGGAGCTCATGCTCCCGCTCGCCATCGACGGCGATCGTGCCGGTTGCCGGGCTCAACACGACCGTGCCTCCTGGCTCAATCAAGCTGGCAGAGGCAATGGGCACCGGTTTGACCAATCCAGGCGCGACGGGCGCCAGAACCGGAGCTTCGCCTTGACCGACGACGATATGCACGCCCCGGTTGGTGCCGACGGCCTGAGGGAAGAGGAGCCCACCCAACCCACACATGCCGATCTCCGCAGCCGCCACGCGTGACAGGACGATCTCGCGCACGTGAGCAGGCTCCCACAACGCGCGCGCACCCACCCAGGCGTGGCGAGAGAGGACCACGTCAATCAGCGCGATGTCGTGCCGCTCATCACTGATCACCACGTCGAGCCGCGGCAACTGGCGCGTAACCTGGGCGCTCGGCGCCTGGCCAGTGGCAACCAATCCCGCTGCGAGACCCGCGATGGTCCCTTCAATCATGCGAGGGAAGACGTTGTTGGTGCCTGTGGAGATGGGCACGAGGGGCACGCTAGCGCAGCCCCGAGCAACGGCACGGTTGGTGCCGTCGCCACCGAGCGTGATGATGCACTCGACGCCGAGGTCGGCAAGGCGGCGGGCTGCCTCATACGAATCTCCCGGTGTGTTGAGCACTGGCATCGGTAGAGGCTGCACGGCGCAGCGGAGCGAAACCTGGCGCGCGGCGCGGCCGGCGATGTCGTAGGTGTCCGGCATATACCAGACGCGCTCGACACCCACCGCATCCAAGCCGAGCAAGACCCGGCGGACAATGTTGATCTTCTCGTTGTTATCGAACGTCGAGCCATGCGCGACGAGGCGGCGGATGTCCTTGCCGGACATCGGATTGGCGATGATCCCCACGCACCCCGTCGTCATGCGTTTACCATCTCGCCGGCTCCAGTGACGCGATCGCGGACCAGGCTGGAGTGATCATGCGATGCTCCTGGCGAAACGGTCAATGGCCGTAGCGAGCACGGATGGGGCTTCGACCTGAGGCACATGCCCGATCCCCGGCAACAGTTTCAGGATTGCATCTGGCAACGCCTCCGCGGCAGCCATCGCGTGCGCAGCAGGAATCACCCGATCCTGGGTACCCCAAACGATCAGGGCCGGTTTACGGAGACTGGCTAGGTGGTCGCGGAGCGACAGGTTTTGGGCGCCATTGTCAAACGCAGCCGCAGCGACGGCGCACTGCGCGGCCCATGCGCCTTCAGCGAGTTGGTTTGCCGCCAGTTCTTCGATGCCACGATCCGCGACGAGGCGCTCGTCAGCGAAATAGAGCTGCAGTAAGCGCCTGGCCGTTTCTCGCCCGGGCTCTGCCGCCATCAGCGAGAGCAGCTCACTACTGATCTCCTTGCCGAGCCCGGCACTGTTAACCAGGACTACGCCAGTCACGAGCTCCGGGTGCGTGAGCGCAAGCTGCAAGGCGACCGCTCCGCCCAGGGAATGCCCGACGAACAGCGCAGGGGCATGCTGGAGCGCGGTCGCGCATTCGGCGATGGCGGCCGCAAGAGCCGGCACCGAGTAGTCAGCCGCATCCGGCGAGCGCTTGTCGCTCTGGCCGTGGCCTGGTAGGTCAATGGCTGCAAGGCGATAGCGATCGGCAAGCTCACCCAAAATAAGTTGCCAGGTGCTCAGCGAGCCGCCGAGACCATGCAGGAAGATGATTTTGGGCGCCGTCGCTGGTCCGGCGCGCAGCACGAAGAGGTGCCGTCCGTCAGCCAGGGGCACCCATTCCTCGCGTGGGGATGGATCGGCGGCGCGTTCGGCTGCAGCGCGCTCCACGTCATCGCTCGTTATCCGTCCGCCGGGGCCAGTGGCCTGGACCGTGCTGAGGTCGATGCCAAGCTCCTGGGCACGCTTGCGCGCCGCGGGTGAGGCATTGACGCGGCCGGCCGCATCACGGCTGGCTGCCCGAGCCTCGCGCTGGCCGCGCTGAGCAGCGCCTGTGGCGCCAGCAACACCTGCTCCTACCGGCTGCGCGGCCTCGACCAGCGCCGCCATCTCTGCCTCTGTCAACGATTCGTGCGGTGCGGCAATGATGGCGACCGGGGCGCTGACCGGGACTTCGGCGCCGGTTGGGGCGACGATTTTGACGAGCACCCCATCAGCCGGCGCCTCAACGTCGTTGACCGCTTTTTCCGTCTCCACGGTCAGGAGCGGCTCACCCTCGCTGACGGCTTCGCCTTCCTCCCGCAGCCAGCCGGTGACCGTCCCGGCGGTCATCGTCAGGCCCCACTTTGGCATCTTGACTATGGTCGGCATGCTTGTCCTCTCTACAGGATCGAGCGCACAGTCTCCGCGATCCGCTCGGGACTTGGGACATAAAACTGCTCAAGCGGCGGGCTGAACGGCACCGGCGTGTGCGGCGCGGTCACCATCTTGATGGGTGCATCCAGGAGATCGAAGCCCCTATCGGCGACCATCGCGGCGATGTCCGTTGCGCAGGAGCAACGAGGATTGTCTTCGTCAACGATGACCAAGCGATGCGTCTTTTGGACCGAGGAGAGGATGGTGTCTTCATCCAGCGGCGAGAGGGTGCGCGGATCGACGATCTCCGCTTCGATCCCCTCAGCCGCGAGCGCCCGCGCCGCCGCGAGGGATTGATGCACCATCCGGGAAATGGCGACGATAGTGACATCACTTCCTTCCCGTTTGATGTCAGCCTTGCCCAGCGGGATGCCCTCGTCGCCCTCGGGAACCTCACCCTTCATCGCGTAGAGCACCTTGTTCTCAAAGAACATGACCAAATCGTCGTCGCGGATGGACGACAGGAGGAGCCCCTTCGCGTCGGCAGGCGTTGACGGAACGACCGTCTTAATACCGGGCATATGCGTGAACACGGAGTAGTGACAACCCGAGTGTTGCCCAGCGGCGTTGACGCCAGCGCCGATCATGGTGCGAATAACCGCTGGGCATTTCGCCTTGCCGCCGAACATGTACCGCAGCTTGGCACCCTGATCGAAGATCTGATCCATGCAGCACCCGAAGAAGTCGACGAACATCAACTCGGCGATTGGGCGCAAACCGGTGGCGGCAGCGCCGACGGCCGCCCCGATGAATCCCGCTTCGGTGATCGGGGTGTCGAGGATGCGGGACCTCCCGAACTCCTGGACGAGGCCCTTGGTCACTCCCATCGGGCCGCCCCAGGCATCCTCGTTGCCGAGATGATCGATCATCGCCCCGCCAGCCACGTCCTCGCCCATCAGCACGACCGTCGGGTCCTGGCGCATGGCGATGCGCATCGCCTCGTTGATCGCTTCGGCATAGGTCAATTGCCGCGTTGCCGGCATCGTTGCTACCATCGGTTTCCTCCTGTGAGGGTTCTCTTGAGCGCCCTTGGCCGTCTTTGCGAAACCACCAACTGCCCCGCGACTGCCGCTCGGCCACTGGCGAGCGTCCCGCCGGCCGAACCACGACGTTCTTGGATGCGCGTGGCACGCTGGCGTCTAATAGGTGACGTAGACATCTTCCAGCGCTTCTTCCGGCTCCGGCCAGGGTGCCTGCTTGGCGGCATCCCAGGCGGCATCAAGCTGAGCCTTGACTCGGGCATCGATCGCGTCGAGCTCATCGGCGCTGGCGATGCCGCGCTCGATCGCATACTGGCGGACCCGCTGGATCGGATCGCGCTGGCGATACTGCATGACCTCGTCCTGGGTGCGGTAGGTGATCGTGTCGCCCTGGAAATGCCCGTAGTACCGGTACGTTTTTGCTTCGATGAGCGTCGGTCCCTCACCGCGTCGGGCTCGCGCGATCGCCTCTCCTGCCGCTTCGTAAACGGCGAAGAGATCGAGGCCATCTACGACGACGCCAGGGATCTCATACGCGCTAGCCCGGTTCGCAATATCACTAGCCGAGCAGTGGTAGTAAACCGGCGTTGATTCGGCATAGCCGTTGTTTTCGCAGACGAAGATGACCGGGAGCTTCCAGATCGCGGCAAGGTTCAGCGACTCGTGAAACGTGCCCTGGTTTGCGGCGCCGTCACCGAAGAAGGAGACCGCGACGCCACCAGTGCCGAGTGTCTTGGCCGTCAGCGCAGCCCCGCACGCCAGTGGCAAGCCGCCGCCAACAATGCCATTGGCGCCGAGCATGCCTTTCTCGACGTCGGCAATGTGCATGGAACCACCTTTGCCCTTGCAGACGCCGGTTGCCTTGCCCATCAGTTCGGCCACCATGCCTTGAATGTCCACGCCCTTGGCAATGCAGTGGCCGTGACCGCGATGGGTGCTGGTGATGAAGTCTTTATCCGTCAGGTGAGCACAGACGCCGACTGCTACTGCTTCCTCACCGGCATAGAGATGAACAAACCCCGGGATGAGCCCGTCGGCAAAATGCTTGGCGGCGGCGTCCTCGAACGTTCTAATCTGGACCATGCGCTCATACATGTCGAGCAGCTTGTCTCTGTCGAGGCCTGTGATGGCCGGAGATTCTGCTACCGTCATCGTGCTCCTCCGTTGCGGTGTGGAGACGAGGCGCCGCTGCCGCGGCCCCGTCACGGTTGGGTATGACAACGCTCCGTGTTGGCGTTCTTATACGAGATGTGCCGCCTGCGGGCAAGCCGCCGCCGTCTTGAGCCGGGCTCGCCAGGTGGATCGCCAAGCTTCCGACCGTTGTGCTCTCCGACAAGGACGAACGTCTCGTCATGACAAGACGAATATCCTGGCACGAGCGCGACTGGAACTCCTTTCCGGGGGACGATTGGTCTAGTACGATCGGGCTAGGATGACATGGGGATGGGGCGGGACACATGATGGAGCACGATCAAGGCAATAACGAGGGCAGCGCGGGGACGTCAGGCGACAGTGCGCTCGGCTGGTTTGGGGTTGTGGAGACACTTGAGGTGCTTGGCTTGCGCCGTCGCACCGGCAAGCTCCACGTCGTCACGAAAGCGGATGTCTATGGGGTGTATCTCGATCGTGGCCGCGTAATCCTCGCTACCTCAACGAACCAGGCGCTGCGCTTGGGGATCGTCCTCTTGCGGCGCGGCGTTGTTGAGCCGGCGCGGCTGCAGGCGGCACTGATGGCGCCGCGCACCTCGTCGCGGGCGGTCGCACTCGGCCGCCAGCTTGTGCAAGAGGGGGCATTGACGCCGGAAGGTCTGGCGATCGGGATTGAAGAGCAGGGCATCGAAGTGTTGTCGCGTGTACTTGACGCCGGTGAGGCGACGATCGTGTTCGCCAACGACGAACCGTTGCCCGCTGGTATTGAGATCATTCCTCTTGAAACCGAGCGGCTCCTGGCTGAGGCGCAGCGCCGGAGTATAGAGCGGACCGGATTGCGGGCAATGGATCGCCTGTTGCCGCCGTCGCATGTCCGGCTCTCGCTCGCCGTCCAGCTTGCGCTGGTCTCGGTTCAGCTCACCGATGCGGAGCTCTTAGTCGCCCTGGCGGTCGATCGGGGCACAGCGACCTTGGATGGCCTCGCCGCGGTGTTGCCGTTGGACCGGCTGACGCTCCGGCGCACGGTCATCGGTCTCCTCGAACGGGGATATTTGGTTGTTGGCGCTGCGCACCGGCGCTCCGATTGGCTCGGTGGACTGTAGGCACCCGAAAGTCCGCCTCGGACTGCCAAACTTCCTAGCCCAACATGAGGACTTAGAGCATAGGCGCCGGCCTTTTGCCGCGATGCGTTTCCGGGTAGGGTATAGGTGGTTCCCTTCCTCTCGCTTCTCGGCCCGAGCGGCCGGCATTCCTCTCCTGGTCCCCGGCGGGATCCCTCTTCATACCTCAGGCGGGCGCAGCGGGGAGCGCCCGCCAAGTCCTTGTCACTCACTCCTGGCACACCGCACGAGACTCCATATCGCCAGGAGCTACCATGCGTCGTGGCTCACCAGAGGGGAAACGGGCATCGCAGATCGGATCTAGGAGCCGATTAGGCGGCAACCGGAGAAAACACTTCGTAGCCAGCCTTGCCGGCAGCCTTGACGCGCCGGAGCGCTGCCTCGGCGTGGCGAACGATATCGTCGCGCAGGCGAAGCGCGGGCTGTTCTGCAAGTGCAACGCCGGCGCTGACGGTGACGCTGACCGGGCGTCCATCGAGGAGAACCGGCTGCTGCATGGCATCAATGATCCGCTCAACGATTCGGGGAATTGCACTCGCTTCAGCGGTGAGGAGAATCATGAATTCGTCCCCACCGACGCGAGCCACAAGATCACCCGCGCGCACCACACTCCGCAAGCGCTTTGCCGTTTCGATGAGAAGCTGATCGCCAGCTTGGTGGCCATGCTCCTCGTTGACGGCTTTGAGGCCATCAAGGTCAAGGCTCAGCACGGCAATGGCCAATCCTTGGTCTGCGGCCGATGCTATCGCACTGTCGAGACTCTGAACGAAGCGGTCCCGTCCCGGCAGACCAGTTAGCGGATCGCAACCGGTGACCTCCTCGAGCCGGCGGGCCATCCGCGCCCGCTGCCGCGCCAGCAGAAACACGAGAAGCAGAATCAGGCTCAGCAGCGGCAGTTGCAGCAGCTCCTGTGGCGTGACCTTGCCTTCAGTTGCGCCTGAGACCATTGCGAGCGATGCCAGCGTCACCCACACCAGCGAGCGTCCGGCGAATCCCGGAAGTCGCCAGTACATCGCGCCTGTGGTAAGGCAAAGGAACAGCACATGGAGCAGCGTGGCTGGCCGGCTCGTCACAAACATCAGCGTGGCCACAGCCGCCAGGCAGCCATCGAGCACACCGAACGTCTGATCCACCCGCAAGAAAGCCGCCAACAGCGGAAACGGCCCCGTTGCCGTTCGTGGGGTTGGGGAGGACTGGCTCGCCATTGAGATCCTAGATCACTATCGGTCATCGAGAGCGAATCAGAAACCTGCGTCGCGATCATGGTGACCGTGCGCTGGCATCTTGTCGATCTCGGAGAATGGGCCGAATGTCCCAATTTCTCGGGCGACGCTACGGTCAGGCGAGCCGAGACTGACGAGGCTTTGCAGTGAAGATGATGCTGGATGGCCGGCGACGAGACATTGCCTCAGCGATGCATGGCTATCCTTGGTCGCGTGACCCGACAGCGTTGTGGACCATTCAGGAGCGCTTGCCCCCGACGGCTGATGGCTGAACGTCGAGGGCTGATCACTCGTGCTCGAACTCGCGATAATGGCGAACGGGTAGCTCTCTCATTTCCCGTACGGTCTGAAGCAGGGTGTCCCGCGCGGCGAGGAACAGGCGCTTTCCTTTCTCCGCGCTGGCGACGGTAGGGTCACCGTGAACACCGCCAGCGCGCTCGCGCCGACGCTCGGCAAATGCGGTAAAAGCGCGGGTGGCGGCGCTCAGGTCTGGGCGCTCGGCATCGGCGTGCGCCCGGCTCATGTCCACCAGCTCCGGTCGGAGGAACAGCTGGAGCGACGTTTCCCATTCGCCCGCATGCCCAATCGAGCCGGCATCACGCTCGGACTCGCGCGCAAGGAAGTCCGTCACCATGTCCCAGTAGGTGATTGGGAGGATGAAGATGTCTTCTTCAGCGAGCTTGATGGCAATTGCTTGATTGAGCGCCCGGTTGCCTCCGTGACCGTTCAGCACGATGATCCGCTCAAAACCATGTGCATAAATCGAACGACAGACATCGCAGAGTACGGCAACATAGGTTTCGAACTGAACGGTAATCGTGCCAATGTGCCCCATTTTGTAGTGGGACAATCCCATCCAGACGGGAGGGGCCACAATAATGGGGATCTCAGGGGCCGCTTGGGCGGCGCCATAGGCGATGGCCAGCGCATCGACGATATCGACATCGAGCGGACAGTGTGGTCCATGCTGCTCAACGGATCCCGTGGGAACAATCACCACCGGCCGGTCACCCTTGACCGCCTCCAGCTCATGCCGCAGGAACTCTTGCCAGAAGATGGGGCGCTGGCCGGGGGACCGGCGCCCGTGCCCGAAGACACCAAAATCGCCGATCACCGTCGTCACCGTGGGCAGTGGCTCCCGAACTCGTAGTACCGGGGTGGCTCTTCCTCGTGATATTCGCGGCACAACTGCACGAGCCGCTCCAGCAATACGTTAAAAAGCCGCTCGCCCTTCTCAGCGGATGCCTTGAACGGGTCACCCATGACGCCATGGGCCATCTCCCGCCGCCGCTCTGGGAAATGGGCATAGCGCTGGACCGCTTTGCTGAATTTCAGCCGCCACTCGTCTTTCACTGCGAGCGACATATCCACGAGCGATGGGCGCAAGTAGAGCTGAAGGCTCGTTTCCCATTCACCACCGTGGCCGATGCTGCCTTCGTCTGCCTCACTCCAGGCCAGGAGCTCGTCCTTCGCCATGTTCCAATAGGTGAGGGCCACCACCCAGACATCTTCCTCGGCGAGCTTGACTGCCGCGCTCCAGTTCGGCTGCTCGTTACCACCGTGGCCATTGAGCATGATGATGCGCTTGAAACCGTTTTTCCAAATCGAGCGCGCAACGTCGCAAAGAACGGCGATGAATACCTCTAGACCTAGCGTTATGGTGCCGACTTCGCCCATGTTGTAATGCGTGAACCCATAGGTAATCGGTGGAGCTACGATGACCGGAAAATCATCAATCGCCTCGGCGGCACGGATCGCGAGATGGTAAGGAATGCTGATGTCGACATCCTGGGGGCAGTGCGGTCCATGTTGCTCCACAGAACCGACGGGCACGATGACAACCGGACGCTGCTGGAGCGCGGCCAGCAGCTCATGCCGCAACATTTCTTGCCACAAGACTTTCTTCCCCGAAGGAGGACGAATCAGCATGGTAGCGGCACCTCCATTGCTTCTCTTGAACCCACACCACTCTTGGGCACGGAACGAGCCGTGCTCGCTCTTAACCTAGTTTCCGGTCAAAACGTCCCGCAGCCGCCGGCCGACAATTTCGGCTTCTTCCGCGGTGAGTCCATGGGGATTGACCGTTAACCGGCCTGTTTCGGCGTATGACTGACTCACCGCGATCGCTGGATCTCCCGACAAGAGCCGGTTGGCGACCTCATAGGCGCTGAGCCCGGCGATGCGGGCATCGATGTCAAGGTGGAGGAGAGGTATTGGCCGTCTCGGTGACGTGAACCGCGACACGGACACGCCGGCCAGACCGGTCAGAAACGGCTCGACAATATCCAACAGGCCATTCCAGCAGGCGAGATCGGCCTCGTCGCTGCCGGCGGCGAACCGGCGCAGGGCCGTAATGAGCCCGACGATCTCCTCCCGGCCCACTTTCATGCTTCGACCAAAGCCCTGATGGGGGACGCCTTTGATCTGGCCGGTCGCGATCATCCACCGCTTGGACCACGTTTCAGGCCGGACGTCCATATCCTGATGCTGAAGTGCGACGGAGGCGATCAGGTCACGCCGGCCAGCGAGAATACCGCTGGCTTGCGGGCCTCCGATCGCCTTGCCACCGGAAAAGGTCACCAAGTCGGCGCCTTCGGCGATGAACCGGCGAAGGTTCGCCCGTGGCGGCAGCTCGGCTGCGGCGTCCACGATCACTGGCACGCCCTTAGCGTGGGCGATTTCGCAAACCTCTCGCAGAGGAACCGTGCCGGGGGTGTCGAGGATTGGACAGGCGACGGCAGCGGTTCGCTCGGTGATAGCCTCTTCGATTTGCCAGGCGTAGGTGCCGCCTGCGCCGGGATAGCCAAGATAGCCAACTTCAACCAACCTGACACCGGCGGCACGGATAGCATGATCGTAGGCGTTGCGGTGGCCGCGCTGAACCACAACCTCGTTTTTCATGCCGGTGGTGTCTGGCAGGCGGTCCATCTTGGCGACGTCGAGACCGGCGACACAGGCGGCGATGCCAAGGGTGAGCCCGGCCGCTGCGCCGCTCACGACATATCCCGCTTCAGCCCCAGTAATCTCCGCGATAACCCGACCTGCTTGCTCCTGCAACTCGTCGATGTGAACGAACGACGCGGCAGCCTCGCACATCGCGGCGAGAACCTCTGGAGCCATCCGGCTTCCGCCCAGCCTCGTCAGCGTCCCGCTCGCATTGATGACTGGGCGGACGCCAAGTTCTTCATAAACGCCCATCGTTGTATGCGCGCTCCTCTACCAATGAAACATCCTTCCATGAGAAGGCGGGCGCATGATAGAGGCAGCGAGGCAATGGCGCAAGCGGCGATGTGCTGCCGGCGGTGCTGCGATAGCGCCTCTGAGAGGATCGTCAGTGATGCTGGTCGCCGCACCAATCGGCGATTGCCAGAGCGACGGTGAGGGTCGCCGCCTTGACGTCCGCAAGTGCTACTGACTCATCGGTGTAATGGGCAAGCCGCACATCTCCCGCACCGTACATCACGCAGGGAGTGTGGCCGAAGAGAAGGAAATGCCGCATGTCGGCGCCGTACGTTGCTGCGTCGAGCCTTTCTGGAGTGCCGGTGGCGAGGCGGTGAGCGCGCTTGAGCAGGCCGACCAGTGGAGCGTCTACGGGAACCTCGGCCGGAGCGAACTGGCCGCTGAACCATTCCACCACGGGAGGATGCTCGCGTAACCAGGGATCAGCGTCAGCGACGCGACGAATGACCTCGGCGAATTGCTGCCGGAACGTGTCCAGATCCTCGCCAGGAACCAATCCTGCCCGGCCCTCAGCGACGAGCGACTCCGGCACTGACGATGGCCAGTTGCCGGCGTGAACGATGCCAACATTGATCGGGATTTTGTTCGCGATCCCCGCGTACAGCGGGTGCGTGATGGATGCGTTGCGCTCCGCCTCGAACGCCATCAATGCCCGGTAGATCGGAAAGAATTGCTCGAAGGCGCTTACACCCTCATTTCGCACGCAGGCATGGGCGGATTTGCCCTGAACATGGATCCGGAACACGAGCGATCCACCTTGCGCTGGAATGATCGCGAGGTTCGTCGGCTCGGTAATGATGGCGGCGTCGGCCGTGTATCCCCGCAGAATCGCCGCGAGCGTGCCGGCTCCGCCGTCTTCTTCGGCGATCACACTCTCGACAATCACATCCCCAGCGAGCGGCACGCCAGCGTCCCGGACCGCGGCCAGGGCGAAGAGGTTCGTTGCCAGGCCAGCTTTCATGTCGCAGGAACCACGGCCAAACAGGCGTTCGTTCTCGACAACGCCGGCGAATGGATCGTGACGCCACCGCCCGGGATCTCCAGGATCGACGGTATCAATGTGCGCGTTCAGGATGAGAGACCGGCCTGAGCCGCTGCCGCGCGCCACGCCCACGACGTTCGGCCGGTCAGCAAAGGTTGTGTGCTCACCGACATGAAGTGAGTAGGGAGCTAATGCCGCTGGGTCTGGCTCCCACACGTCAACGTCGAGTCCGAGATCGGCCATTTTCGCTGCAACCGCTTGTTGCGCCTTGCCTTCGTGTCCAGTGACACTCGGGATGCGCACGAGTTGCTGCATGAAATCCACCTGCTCGTCCCAGCGCCGCATGAGCGCATCGCGAGTGCGCGCTATCCAATCACCACGAGAAGCACGTGCGGTCACGGACATCCTCCACTTGCGATTCCGATTGAACGATGAGGCTTTTCCCCACGTTCGGGCGATTCGCTCCAGTAGGTGAGCGCTACCAATTCGGCGCGCATGCCCTCCTCCTGAAACCGCTGCCAGGTTTTGCGAAACTCCATAACCTGCTTGCGCCGCCTCGCGTATTCTCGCCCGAGCACGTTGAGGAGCCCACGCCGAGGATCGTCCGGTGGCGGACGCAACGCAGACGAAGTGATCGCCAGCAGGTGCTCGGGTGCGGTTTCCGCAAGTGCGTGGGCGAGTTGCTGGATTTGCTCCTCCCCGAGCCGTGCTAGCTCATCGTAGATGATCATGATCCGGACGTCGGTGTCGTGGAGGTGGCCGAGGAGTTCTTGGATCTCCCGGGCGCGCGCGATTTGGCGCTCTCCTTCATCTCCGAAGACCGCCCGAAACAGCTCCAACGTGTAGCGTAGCCGCTTGGCAGCGATGCGAAGATCGTGCAACGCTTCGGTTGCGGCGTCATCGTCCACGATTGGCGCGAAGGAGTAGAACTCACCGATGCGAACGGCGAGGATCTTGCGAGCGTTTTCCGCCAAAAACGCTTCGGGACGCAAGCCCTTGACACGCCAGGCGCGACTCATGATCGCTCCTCTCGATCACGCGTGAGGTCCCACGGCGGTGTTGCAGCCGGGCCAAAGCGACGGACCGTTTCCGCCGGAAGATTACCGGTCATCACGCGCTGCAGAAAGGCCACCATCTGCGCTCGGGCGGCGTCTCGCTCACGGGTGATCCGCGCAATAAGGCGATCGAGCCCAGGATGATCGCCGGGGGGCGCCGCGTCTCGCTCCCGCATCAAATGCTCAAGCAGGACGTCCCGGTCGCGCACCGTGCCTAGTTCGCTCGTCAGTTGCTTTGCAAGACTGTGGAGTGGACGGTACCACGATGCCGGGAAACATTCGACAGCAACATCCATTGCCGCTCGAAGGCGGCGTGAGGCCACGCGAACATCATGGACACCTTCGGTATCCGCACCCTCAATTGCGGCAGGAATGGCACGCCAGACAGCGCCCCAGCGCTCGGCGATGAGATCCTGCATGACGCTCCGGTAGGGCAGGGCGGGATCGACGGTCCGAGGGGACTTGCGAGCCATCATAGCTCTCCGGCAAATGCGGCCAGCAGCAATCCGAGACGGATACCGCTGCGGGCGCCTTCAATTTGGCGTGGATGAACCCAGTCTGCCAGGGCGCCAGCGATTGCGATGCCGGCTGGCAGCACGCGCGCCCGCTCAAGTGGGATCGCTAACCTGCTGGCCAGCGCAGACGCTGGAAGCGCCGTCAACATGTCGAGCACGCGGTCCACATCCTCGGGACGGGCTGGCCCGCCGTCAGGAAGCAAGCGGAGAAAGTACTCGCCAGTGCCGCCGAGCACAATCAGCCGGTCCCACGGCCCGACCGGAACTCCGGCCTCATCCAGGCAGCGGGCAGCTTCCTGGCGGCAGGTGGCGAGTTCTGAGGCTGTTGGCGGATCATGATGCACCCAGCGATCGGTCAGCCGTCCTGAGCCGAGCGCAAGCGAGCGAGACCAGACCATGGCTCCGTCAAGCGCGGCGATGACCTCGGTGCTGCCTCCACCGACATCGCCGACCATCACACGTCCTGTGAGGTCGGTTTCGTAGGACAGGCCGCGAAAGGTAAGCTCGGCTTCCTGCAAGCCGCTGATCGCCTGAATCTCGATTCCCGTGTGCCGCATGACGCGGTCGAGAAACGCTGGCCCGTTCGTCGCTACCCGTACCGCCTCGGTGGCGACGGCGAGGATCCGCGTCGCTCCAGCCATGCGCGCTTCAGCGGCAAACCCGGCTAGGGTCGTCAGCGCCGCTTCCATGCGGTCATCCGCCAGCTTGCCCGTAGCATCCACGCCCGCGCCGAGGCGCACCGTCTCGGATCGTGTGAGCACCTCTTGGATGCGTCCATCTGGCTGCAGCCGGGCGACGGTCATCTTGATCGAGTTCGAGCCGAGATCAATCGCAGCGACGATAGGTGGCGAAGCGAGGTCTTGTTTCACGGGCTTACCATGTTCCTTGCGTCACGCGTACGCGCTCCAGAAGCCGTCTAGGTTAGCTGGTCATCAATCCAACACCGGCGGCCACCATATCATAGGCGACACCGGGGCGCGGATGCGCTGCGCGCGCCGGAGAGGAGGCACGATGGGGAGCGAAGTGATGACAGATCGGCCATCCGCCGATGAGCGCCTGAGACGCTCGTCCCGGGAAGAAAAACGGCTTATTGCCCAGGAGGCTCGTGCTGAGCGCACATTGCTGCGCGCTCGGAAGCGCCTAGCCGTCGCAGAGGCGCGGCTGCAGCGGGTGCTGCAACGCGTAGAGCGACAACGGCAACGGGTGTTGGCGGCCGAGGAGGCTCTGAGAGCCTGCCAGCGCGCGCGTGCGGCTGGCCCGGCTCCGATACCGGCTGAACCAGGGCGTGAGGCGCCGCTTGATCACCAGCCGGATGCGGGCGCTAGTGTGACGTCGGCTGATCCTGCGCAGCCGTAGCACCGAGGAGCGAGAGCACCGCCGGAGCGCCGATGGCAATGTCCGATGCGATCCGGCCATCGGCATCGACGAGGACGGCGGAGGGTGTGCCGCTCGCGCCAAACGACCGTCCAACCTGGAAGCCCTGATCGAGCACCGTGGTTGAGGTAAGTCCGAGCTCGCGGTTGGCCTCAACCGTGCCGGTGGATACGACCAGCAGCTTCGGCGCTCCGACTGGTGGTGACGATTCCCAGCGGCGCAGGTCGTCCGTCATCCGGCGACAAAATCCGCAGCCAGGATTCCAGAAGAGCACGGCCGTGGAGTTTCCCTGAAAGTCTGCCAGCGTGACGGTTTTGCCTTCTAAATCCGGCAGGGAAATTGGTGGAGCCGGGTCACCAACGGCAGGCCGTTTCACGGGAGCCTGGGCGGTGTCAGCGCTCAGGAGACGCTCGCGCTGACCTGGGGCTGGCCCATTCCCGCTGTTGGTGGCTGGGCGGGCGGCGGGGGCTGCTGCCAGCGTGCCTGTTGTCCTGGCGACAAGCTGGCGAATGGCCTCTGCGCCGCCAGCGACGGGGCTGCCAATTGTGCCATCGGGCTTGACCAGCACGGCTGCGGGAGTGCCAAATGCCTGGTAAGCCTGAGCCACCTCCCGATCCTTTTGCAGCAGCACGTGAGCAAGACCATGCTCGCGCGCTTTAGCCCGGTTCGCATCGACCGAGCCACGGCTGATCAGCGCAATTGTCAATCGAGTGGCGTGGTCTCGCTGCCAGGCGGCGATGTCCGGCATTAAGGCGTTGCACGGTCCACAGCCAGGGTCCGCGAAGATGAGGAGCACCGGCTTGCCCGCGGCGCGCAAGGAGTCGAGCGTTGTCGTTTCTCCGAAGAGTCCTTCGAGCTTGAACCCGGGAGCGGGCGCACCTTCGGGCAAGCCGGCCGCTGGTCGCTTTGATGGAGCTGCCGCGGCACCGGCTGCCACGCCTTTGTTCTCGCTCACCATCGTTTCCAGCGCATCGAGCCGCAGGAGGATGCGCCCATTCTGGCCAAGGAGGTGCACCAAGAGCCAGCCTTCAGCGATGATCGCCAGCAAAGCGATGGCGCCAAGGATGGTCATAGCCAATTCCCAGGTCGTCAACCGCCCGAGCCAAGCGAACAGGCTATACCCGGCGTCCTCGTTGCTGAAGGAGAAGAGGTCGCGGCCGGTGGCGACGACAAATAGGGCAATAACGCTGAGGAGCGCGTTGCGGATCAGCGTTGGCCAGCCGGCGGGCTCTGAATGAAGCTGCCCGAAGCAATGGCAGTCGGGATGCTTCCCGCGCGCCATGCTATTTGCGATTGCAGCAAGGAAGACGAGGAGCAGCACAGATGCGCCGATCCCGCCATACCATGCCGTGGACGTGAAGAGGAGGAGCGCCGCAACGGTGAGTTCGGCGATTGGGAGCAAGACAGCAAGTGGGGTGGCGATGCTGGCCGGCACGCCGAAGTCGATGACGGCCTGGCGTGATCCCTCGCGATCGAGGAGCTTGGCGACGCCGGCGACAACGAAGACGACCGCGAGCAAGAGGCGAGCGAGAACCAAGGCCGTGTCCATGACCAGAACTCCTGCTTCTGCAACGCGAGTGTGGACACAAATCGCGGCGAAGCGCAGATCCCTGCGCGTTTGCCGCCACGGTACTCCCGCATTCTCCGCATTCTACCATCCGATTTCCGGCCTGCCTGCGATGCCTGGTTATGGTCATCTGCTGCAAGCCCGTGTAGACTCGCATGGGAGCGGCAGGCTCAGCCGCTTTTCAACGATGCGTTGGGAAGACGCGCAATTCACTGAAGCGCTCAGGTTCCTGCATGGCGAAATCTTCGACCCGTCCGGAGCGCCAGCCGGGGCGGGTGCGCAAATCACGGTCATTCGCTAGTGGTTCAGGCACGGTTCCGGTTGCTCCGCCGGTCGTGCCCTGGCGGCGACCCGAAGGTGTCTCCCCGGCCGCAGTCCCGGGGATCGTGGTTCGCGCATTCGGCAAATTCTTCGCAGTCCAGTTGCGCGATGAGCCCCGCCAGCTCCTTTGCACGGTCAAGGGCTCCTTGAAGCGCCAGCGGCTGCGAACCGATCTCGTGGCGGTTGGCGATCGCGTCTGGGTCGTCGACGTTGGCGAAGGAGAGGGCCAGATCGAGGCTGTCGAGCCACGGATTCGGGTGCTTGCCAGACCTGCGAGGCACGCGGAGGAGGTGGAGCAGGTCATCCTAGCGAATCCAGATCAGGCGCTGTTTGTGTTTGCGGTGCGGGAGCCGGAGCCGCACCGGCGCATGCTCGACCGGTTCCTCATCCTGGCGGAGGCGGCCGGGTTGCCAGCGATGATCGGTGTCAACAAGATTGATTTGGATCAACCTGGGGAGGACGGTAGGCTGCTGTCCCGTGCCATCTTTGGCGATTACGAGGCGATCTATCCTGTGTTTTACATGAGCGCGCGCACCGGGGAAGGGATTCCCCAGCTTTGGGATGCCCTGAGAGGCAAAGTGACGGTCGTCGCTGGCCCATCAGGCGTCGGAAAGTCGAGCCTGCTCAATGCGCTCGATCCCACCGGGCAACGAAAAGTCGGGGAGATCTCACCCGCTACTGGCAAGGGCCGGCACACAACAACGGCAACCCAGTTGTATCGAATCGGGCCCGATACCTATGTCGCCGATACGCCGGGTATCCGCTCGCTTGCGATGCACGGTGTTCCCGTTGAGATCCTAGACCGGTGTTTTCCGGAATTTCGTCCCTATCTTGGCAAGTGTTTCTATCCAGACTGCACGCATCTCCACGAGCCAGGCTGCGCGATCAGAGAGGCGCTGGAAGCCGGAGCGATCTCCCGCGAGCGGTACGAGAGCTATGCCGCGCTGCGGCGTGGCGACACGGGCGAAGCGTAACGCGAATACGTCACGACCACGCAGGGCAGCCACTATCGTCCGGGAATCAGTCTGGGATGGGCGGACCTGGGCGGATCGAAGGTGCCAGCGCTTCCCCAAGGAGCCGGATCGTTTCCTCATCGGCTGCGTCCAAGATCTGAACCACAAAATACTCGATTCCCGCGCCGGCAAGAGCCTGGTAATACGGCCGAATTTGCTCAGGGGTGCCGTAGAGGCGCGTCAAACGCTGTTCTTCAGTGAGCCCGTCCGGGTAATACCGGCGCAGCTTCATCTGTGCGGCATGCTCGGTCTCCGCAAGCATGAGCCACGTTGTGAAATGGGTGCGCAGAATTTCGTGAAAAGGCCGCCCGGCAGTCAGGCAATGGTCGCGCAGGACGCTGAGCTTCCGGCGAACATCGTCCGGCGAGCGCACGGCGCCGGTGTTGCGGCCAGGGCCAAAGTTGCAGGCATCGGCGTACCGGGCGACCTGCCGGAGCGTGGTCCGCTCCCCGCCACCAGCGATCAGGAGGGGTGGCCACGGGCGCTGCACCGGGGGTGGGACAATATGGCCACCGGTTGTCTTCACATACTTGCCCGTGAACGAGAAGGGTTTTGATCCCCAGACGCCTCTGACGACCGTGATTGCCTCTTCGAGCATGGCTTGCCGCTCGCGAACCGGCAGAAACGGCAATCCGAGTTGACCAAACTCCTCGGTGTTCCAGCCGATTCCCAGGCCGAGGATGACGCGGCCACCACTGATCCAGTCGAGATCAGCGGCGAGCCGGGCCAGCATGACAGGGTGACGGTAGGCGACGCAATTAACCACCGATCCCAGGCGGATGCGCGCGGTCGTCATCGCCACCGCGGAGAGGTGCAACCATGGCTCGGTTGCATAGCCAGGATGATCGCCGATGAAAAACGCGTCGAGTCCGACCTGTTCGGCTAGCTGGCCAGCACGAATCACGCTCTGGCTTGGATGAGGATCACTGGCATGGGCAAAGGCCTGGAGGCCAAAGCCGACCCGGCCCTGCAGGCGTTGCCGCCAGGCCACTGCAGGGGAGATAGCCGCGGAATCAGATGAACATTCGGTGTCGCTCACGGTTGTGTCATTCCCTTTCCTTCGCGCGGGTCAGAGCGGATGTCGGTGACAAAGGCCCGAAAATCGTGGGGGCCGCGCTGGTACGCTCGCGCAAGCTCGTTCTCGAAAGCATCGGTCCGGAGAGCGAGTCGTTTGCCGTCGCTGCCATACATGGCGATCCACCATTCCGCTTCGGCAGCATGCGCCGCCACCTCTTCCTCAAGCTCCACGCCATTGTCGAGGGTTGTGCAGGACGTCCGAACGTAACACGCTTCACCGCTAAAGGCGCGATCGAGGTGGGTTGCCTCGTGGACCAGCAACGCGGCAAGGACATCGGCGCGGGTGGTGCGGACGTAGTGGCGATCAACCATGATCATGCTGTCGTGCCAGCCGGTGCGCGGAGAGCCGCGAACCCTGGCGAATCCCGAGTTATAGGGCAAGTCAGTCACCCCGATGCAGGCTCCATTGCGCTCGATGACCGCGTAGAGGCGTGATCCTTCGGGCGTGGCCCGCATCAAGCCAAAGGCGGTCCGCAGAGCGTGCTCGTATACTGGTGGAACCCCCTGGCACACCGGCACCTTGCCAGCAGGGTGTGCGGAAGGAAGGCTGGGGTTTTCGCCAAGCGAGGCCACAGCAACTTCGAGCGCCGCGCTGGCCCAGGTCCGGCTAAGCGGCCCCGGAATGTCGAATGCCAGGGAATCGCTCAAGCCAGCGAGGCGGTTTGTCCAGCCGGCGAGCGCCAAGCCGGCAATGCTGAGCACGATGAGCCGGCGAATCCAGGACACCCGCCGCTGGTGCGCATCAATCGGGGCGGTATGGGTCATCGGGGTCTCGGTCCTGCCGCCAAGCCAATGTCCATGTGCAGAGTATGCCCTACGGCGACACCAGGGAGTTGACGTGCCGTTCATTTTCGAGGATATCACCCGCGTGCGTGCGGGGCCGCCGGACGTCGTTGGCGTCCTTGCAGCCGTCCGGCCATATCACCCGCGTGCGTGCGGGGCCGCCGGTTGCCAACGGGGACGCTGGCGCTCCGGGCGCGGTTGCCAGCGGAGGCGCTGGCGCTGCCG
>FWPU01006300.1_pt1 | contig 24037 bp, 28 predicted proteins | sample 2228361 | NCBI WGS metagenome assembly FWPU01 (sample SAMEA103939777, study PRJEB20133) | metagenome
AAAAAAAAAAAAAAAGTGAACATAGCGCACAGGGGCTGGTATCGCCCGCGCGGGTTTATTGCGTTTCATGCCCGTGCAAGTTCGGTTTCTCTATCAAACTCGTATTTGGTCACACGAACAAATGTGATTTTCCTAGTTCTTAGCACAACAAGAGCGGTTCTTAAAAAACCGCGGGCCCTAAGCGGTTCGGTGGGTTGGTTGGCTCCTGACGGCGCGACTAAAAAAATCCTTGCCGAGTGCAGGAAGCGCGGCGTGAAATTCGTTTCCCTGCGTTTCGTGGACATCCTCGGCACCGCGAAGAACTGCGAAATCACTTTCGACCGGTTGGAGAAAGCCTTGGAGAGCGGGTTGTGGTTCGACGGCTCGAGCATCGAGGGCTTCGCCCGCATTCATTAGAGCGACATGCTCCTCAAACCCGACCCGACAACTTTTTCAACCCTTCCGTGGACTGGCCACAAAGTCGCTTTAATGATGTGCGACGTGTACGGCCCTGACGAAAAACCTTTTCAAGGAGACCCCAGGTGGGTGCTCAAGCGCGTGCTCGAAAAAGCGCGGAGTAAAGAGTTTGAGTACATGGCGGGGCCGGAACTCGAGTTCTTTCTCTTCTGCCAAAAAAACGCCCACGACTCAAGCCATGGCCAGGTAGCTCCCGGCCCTGCCCTCTCTCCGCTCTTTGTTCAGTCCTTTGCTCCTGAACCGCGCGACGCTGCAGGTTACTTCGACCTGGACCCAATGGACCTCGCCGCTGAGTTGAAAAGAGAAATCGTTCCGATGATGGAGTCGATGGGGATAATGATTGAAATGAGCCACCACGAAGTGGCCCCTGGACAGCATGAAATCGACTTCAAGTACGACAACGCGCTCAAGCAAGCGGACAACGTGCTCACGTACAAGAACACCGTCAAAACGATTGCGAAAAAATACGGCCTGTTCGCGAGTTTCATGCCCAAACCCATTCAAGGCATTAACGAGTCGGGAATGCATACTCACCAGAGCCTCTGGAAAGGTGGTAAAAACGCTTTCTTCGACGCGAGAGACGAATACAACCTGTCCCAAACCACTTATTCTTTCGTCGCGGGCCAGCTCCACCACGCGCGCGCCCTGTCCGCAATCGTCGCGCCAACAGTGAATTCTTACAAGCGCCTTGTCCCCGGCTACGAGGCACTAGTGTACGTCCGCTGGGGCCGCAGGAACCGCTCCGCGCTCATAAGGGTGCCGGAGCACTTCAGGAAAAGAGAGTACGCGACGCGCGCCGAGCTCAAGTGCCCTGACCCGAGCTGCAACCCTTACTTGGCGTTCGCCGCAATGCTCGCAGGTGGCCTGGACGGGATCCAAAAAAAGCTGAAGCCGCCGGAGCCGGTTGAAGAAGACGTTTACGAATTCAATGACGCCAAGCTCGCGAAACTATACATCCACACCCTCCTGGGGTCGCTCGAGGAAGCAGTAAAGGAATTGGCAAACGACGCGGTCCTCAAAGAGGCTTTGGGGCCGCATGTTTACGAAAAGCTGGCAGCGGCGCAGAAACAACAATGGGATTCTTACAGGCAACAAGTGACGAAGTGGGAGCTGGAGGAATACTATCCCGTGCTGTAAATGGTTTTCAAAACAGGGTGAGGCCCGGTATTTTTTCGAAGTGTTTTTTGTCTTCCGTGAGGAGGATGCAGTTGTTTTCCAGGGCAGTGCCTGCTATCAGGAGGTCCCCGAGGGGCAGGGTTTGGCCCTTTTTTTTGAGCGCGGCGCCGATTTCTGCCGCCTTTTCTGCCGCTGGGCGAGTCAAGTCCAGCACTTGAAGGGCGTTTATTAGTTTGCTTGCGGCTGCGGGGCCGCCCGGTGTTTTTGACAAGTGGGTGCCGAGGAAAACCTCGAACGCGTTGCACGCGGTCGTGCAGAGGACGTACTTGCCCCTGGCTTTCCTGACTGTTTCGGCAGCGTTTTTTTCGCCCCTCAGAAAATCAATGAGAATGTTCGAGTCTATGCAGAGCTTCTCCACGCCGACCGACTCCTTTCAATCGCTTTCTTGATGCCGGCCGCCTCGCGGCCGCTTATTTTCCACGCGCCAGCCAGTTCCATGATGTCCCCCACCCCCTTTTCCTTCGCCGCAAGCAAGTGCCTTATCGCCTCCATGAGGGACACTTTCCTGCCGAACGACTTCTGGAGGTCGGCCGCCATGCGCGCCAGCGCCGCGTAAATCTCCTCGTCCACCCTCACCACCCGCGACACGACACCACCATAAGTAAACAAAGTAACAAAGTTAATAAAGTTTACGGAATGGCTTGCTTTCACAGAAAACCCTTGGAAACAGCCACTGCAACTGCTTTTTCCTTTTTTCCGGGACGTTCTTTCCAGTGGCGTTATCCTTTTATCACTCCCATGGGCACCATTCTCGCCACGATTTTCGATATGCCCGCCTTTTCCACCGCGTTCACGACCGCGTCCACGTCCTTGTATGCCCCGCCCGCTTCTTCTGCGAGCGACTGGGGCGCGGGTGCCTTGACCGCCATGCCTTCTGCCTCCATTTTTTTCCACACTTCGGTTCCCCGGAATTGCCTGAGGGCCTCGTGGCGCGACATTACGCGTCCGGCTCCATGGCAGGTGCTAAGCCAGCACTCTTTTCCAGTTTCAAGTCCCACCAGAAGATACGAGGCAGTGTTCATTGTTCCTGGAATGATGACGGGCTGGCCCACTGCGCGGTAGTCGGAAGGCATTTCGGCCCGGGTTTTGTCAAAGGCCCTGGTCGCGCCCTTCCGGTGGACACACAACTCTTTCCGTTCCCCTTTACCACCTTCGCCCTTTACCTCGTGTTCCTCCACCTTCGCAATGTTGTGGCACACGTCGTAAACCAGTTTTAGTCCCATGGTTTCCCAGTCGCGCTTGAAGACCGATTTAAAGGTTTCGCGCACCCAGTGGGCAATCACGTGCCTGTTGCAGAAGGCGTAATTCATTGCAGACCGCATTGCGCCCAAGTAATTCTGGGCCTCGGGGCTCTTGAACGGCGCGCAGCACAGTTCCTTGTCCGCCAGTGGAATCTTGTATTTTTCCGCTGCCTGGAGCATGACGCGAATGTAGTCGTCGCACACCTGGTGGCCGTACCCGCGGGACCCGCAGTGAATCATCACCGTCACTTGCCCCTCGTGGGTGATGCCGAATGCTTTCCCCACTGCCGGGTCGAAGATTTTGTCCACTTTCTGGATTTCGAGAAAATGATTCCCGCTCCCAAGGGTGCCGAACTGGGGGCCTCCGCGCTTCTTCGCTGTCTCCGATGCTTTGGACGGGTCTGCTCGCTCGTCGGCGCCGTTTTCCTCGCAGTGCGCGAGGTCTGCCTCGATTCCGTACCCGTGTTCCACAGCCCATTTTGCGCCCAGCTTCGTGGCCTCATCAAGTTCTCTGGGGTTGAGGCGGATGCGGCTCTTGGAGCCCACGCCCACCGGCACGTTGTTGTAGAGCAAGTTGATTAATTGCCTGAGTTGGGGACGAACATCATTCTCGGACATGTTCGTTGCGAGCAGGCGCACTCCGCAATTAATATCGTATCCCACGCCGCCCGGGGATATGATGCCCTCGTCCAAGTCGAATGCCGCGACTCCGCCGATGGGAAAACCGTTCAAAGCCCGCTAACCCGATGACTGCTTGCGGTCATCCAGCCAGCTGGTATCCTTCGTGCCCATCGGGCATTACGAACGAGGCCCTGACGATGCCGGGAAGCGTTGCCACGTTCCTGGCCTGGGCCATTGTTCTGTCGCGGCGCATTTGCTGGAGGAGCGCCTCGTCCGCGAAAACGCGGACCGGCACCCGCATTCCCTCGCTTGGCGCTAGTTCCCACACTGCTTCGGAAATTTTCTTTAAATCCATTCTATCACCCCGGATTCGAATGGTGAAATTCGTTGGGGGCGAGCGAATAAAAAATGATTGGAAAACGGGTTGGGCGGCTTACGCGATTATTCAAAATTGAATAATCCCTTCAACGTTCCCGCCAAGAGCCACTGGAAAGTATGTCGCGGCATGGTTAAAAGCGCGGAACGCCTACGCATTCTGCCGGCGGAAAAACTGGTTTCGTGAAAAAAAAGGGCACTGCTAGTGTCGCAGAAGTTCCAAATAGTCATCCCGCAGTGGGCTAGGAAGCGCGCCGGCATAAAAGCCGGGCAGGAGATGCTCGTCGAGGTGGTGGACGACAAGATAGAACTGATTCCGATTCCCAGGTTTGAGGACCTCAAGGGCGCCTTCCCGGAGCTTAGAAAGGGGCCTTTAATCCGCGAGCTGGGGAGGGAGTGGCATGACTGAGCCGCTGCAGGGACTGTAGTGGTCGATTCCAGCGGTTGAATAGAGTACTTGACTGGAGGCCCGAAGTCAAAATCGTTCGAGAAATACTTCGCGGAAAGGACCTTGTGGTTGCAACCGCGACTCTTGCCGATATAGCTCACTAACCCGCCGCCGCCCACGCCTTCCACTTTTGACCTTGTGGTTGCAACCGCGACTCTTGCCGATATAGCCGCGAGGTTCCACGCCGCGGGAAGGGGCTGCGAGGTCAAGGGCGTGCTCGGCAGCATCAGGGAAAAAGCACGGGTGCAGGAAATCAGCGAGGCACTGGCCGGCGACGCGGTAAAACTGCGCTTGCGGCACAAGCTCGGGCTGGCGGACGCGATAATACTTGCAACCGCCCGCGTCAAAAACGCGCTGCTCGTGACCGGCGGCAGCGACTTCAAGAACTTGGAAGACACAGTAATAATCTTAATCGTTTCCCGAAAAGAAAGGGAGCTGGTTAAAAGACCGGGAAGAAGTACTTGGATTACGCCAAGCACGCGCCTGGCTTCGTTCCGCGCCTGTAAACAAAAATCATATTAAATTTGGTGGTTAATTGAATGGCATGGAGCGATGCTTGTTTTCCGCCCTCGCGCTCGCCGTGCTCGCGGCAGCGGCAGCCGCGTTATCCTCGATGCCCGTGCCTGCAGTGGACACCGAGGGAAACGGCATTGTCACAATCATCAGCGCCCAGGCGCTGAAAACCGCGGACGGTGGCGGCGTATATGTTGACGTGGAGCCTTTCGTGAGCGTGGAGACCCAGAACTCGGGAAAAGTGGCTGCGAAGATTGCGGCGGAAATGGCTGGAGTCAACTTATCCGATTATTTGGTGTTGTTCAGGGTCAACACCACTGCAGAAATCGTGGACGGCCCGTCCGGAGGCGTGGCCTTCACGCTGTTGGCTTACTCCGAGTTCACTGGAAAAAAAATCAGGCCGGACTTGACTGCGACTGGAACGATTGAATTGGATGGGAGCGTGGGAAAAGTCGGGGGAGTGGCGAACAAGCTTGCCGCGGCATCGGAGAAGGGAGTCAAATTGTTTCTGATTCCGGTGGACCAGGCAACTGAGGGCGGAATTGACTTAGTGGAGCTGGGCGAAAGAAAGTACGGGATTCAAATGGTTGAGGTGGCTAACGCAAAGGAAGCGATTTCGCTGGCTTTGACGCCTGCCGGAACCAGGGTCAAGGCGCCCGAGCACGTCGTGCCGCCGCTTCTGCTTGAAAACGTTTCCGGGCTGCGCGGAGCTGACGCGGCTGGAATGAAGTGGATCGCCGAAGAGGAGTTGAGGGAAACGCTTCCAGTAGTGGAGGAGTTGAAGAAGTACGTCAACGAATCAAGCGCGACAATGAAGGCTGCCGAGAAATCGCTCAACCTCTCCAAGCAGTTGCTTGAAAACGGCTACTATTACTCGGCGGCGAACAATGTTTTCCTCCTCAAGATAAATGCCGAGGCAATGATAATGAACTACAGGAACACGACGAGAAAAGAGTTCGAGGACAAGCTGGCTGCGGCGAGGAGGGAAATTGATTCGCTTTCCTTTGTCAACAAAACAACCGCGAACTTGCAGTGGGTTGTGGGAGGACAGTTGAGGCGGCACTGGGCGAAGGCGCGCGTGAAAGAAATCGAGGAGGACCTGCCGATTGCACTTGATTATTCGTGGTTCTTCAAGGAACTCGCGCTCGCGGAAAACTGGCTCGACGCCGCGAGGAAAATGAACGAGTGGGCCAGTAGAATGAGTGGCGCCGGTGCAGGAGTAAACGAGTACAAGATTCGCTCCTTTGCAGAAAAGCTGTTGCTCGCGGCCCAGGAGGAGGCTGAAAAAATTCCTGACTCAGAAGTGGACGACCACTTGACCACGGCTCAGCAGTCGTTCGGGGAAGCCGATTACTTGGCGAGCGCCTTCGACTCCCAATTCGTTTTATCGTTTGCGGCCGCGTGGAAGAAAGTGAGGGGTAAAACCGCGAAGGAGATAAGCGCGTTGTTGTCGAATTCGTCGCGGGTTGGTTCTTTCAACAACTCTTTTTGGGCAGAGGAGTATTTCGTTCACTCGCTTTACAGCATTGCTGAAGCAAACCGCACTGCCGGAATAGAGTTTCTTGCCAACGCGGCGAAGCTCCAGGAGCTGGCTCTCGGAATAAACGAGTTGGTTGCAAACATTTCAATCGAGTTGGAAAAACCATTTGTTCCATTCATTCCCGTCGCCTCTCCTGTGAACGCCACGGTTTCTCCCTCGCCCGCTCCTTCGCCGACGATCCAGGTGCTCGTGACCACGCTCCCCCAACAGCCCGGGACCCAGAAGCTCGTGGTGCTCGTGAGCGTCGTGATAATAATCAGCGCGATTCTCGCGCTTGTTCTCGTCATCCGCGCGAAGTGGCCCAAAAAACCCGTGAAAAAGTTTTCGCCAGAAGAGGCTGTGGAGAGGCTCGAGGCGCTCCTGCTCGAGGGAAGGATTAGTGAAAAAACGTACATGGAGTTAAAAGAAAAGTATTCGAGAACAAAGAAAACCGGCGGCGGAGGGGTGGCGCGGCCGAGGGCTGTTCGCAGAAAAAAGCCTTCCTGACAGCCTGCGGGGGTTTCAAAAACTCTTTTAAAACCAGTTCGGCATAATTCTGTCATGGGAAAAGCGTTTCCTGCCCCTGTTCTTGCACTTATTGCGCTTGCTTTTTTCAGCTCGTTCGCCGCAGCCCAGGAGTCGCCGTGCAACATTGTGGGAACCCAGCAGTACGGCCAGTGCGCGGACTTCATCACGTGCGTCATTCCTGAAAAAAACGTCATCCAGGGAGCCTTAGCTATTTATCCAATAACGGTTTCAAACGCGTACGGAGCGTATCCGTTGAGCGTTTCCCTGGGCGCCGTGTGCGACCCAGCAAACCTGGAGTGCGTGTTCGCAAACGTTCCTTACCCGAACAACGTGCCACCAGGCGAGTACAGGACATACGATTTTTATGTATACACCCAAAAGGCGTCTCCTGCTGGCTACTCGATTCCCCTGCGCGTCACTGCCTCGAGGCCTGGTTATGAGTGCAGCGAGGACGCTGTGCTGGCGCTCACAGTGAACCCCAACGTCACCGAGCCCGTGCCCCAAGACATCGGCGTTTATGCAACGATGTATCCGTCGAGCGCGTCGGCGAGGCCCGGCGAGTCAGTGAAGTTCTTCATCACGCTCAGGAACGTGCTGAGGGAAAAAACTTTTGCCACAATAAGTTCTGCTGGCACCAACCCCTTTGAGGCGACCACGCGGTACGGTTACGTGGACGTGCAGTTGAATCCCGAAGAGACTAAAGTGGTTGAAGTCGAAGTAACCATTCCTCCTGGAACTCCTGGAATGGTTGCGGACTGGACTTTCCTCGTCCGCACAGGCGCGTGCTGCTATCGTGACGTGGTGCTTCCTGTTCGCCTGGTTGTCCACGGGCCGCAAATGACTCTCACGCTCACTGGAGAGCCGTTGCCCGGGGAATGCCTTGAAGCCAAGTACGGCGAGCCGGTTTCCCTCCGCATCGGCGTGAGGAACGACGGCGAGGTGAACGGGCCGTACTCGTTTTCCCTCGAAGCCACTGAGGCAGCCAAGAAATTCGCTTTCATCGTGCCGCGCGAGCTCGAGATAACGCCGGGGGACAGAAAGTTCGTGAACATCACCATCGCCCCGCGCGTGGAAACCGGTTTTGGAACATACTATTATTCGTTCATCGGAAAATACGTGAACTACGCCGTGTTCCGCAGGGACTACTGCGTGCGCGTGAGCGCGAGCGAAAACGTTTCAGTGTCCAAGGAAGACGCTTACGACGTGGTCAGGGCCGCTACCAACACGCTGAGTTTTTCTATAAAGAACACTGGAAGCGCCGCATGCAATTTTTCGCTCGAGGCGCCGCCGGTGCCTGAAATGACTCTCAAGCTCGTTCCAGACAATTTTGTCCTCGTGCCGAACGAGGAGAAGGGAATTGATTTCGTGATTGGAACAACGCTCTCGACCCCGCTAGAGGATTACTCGATTCCAGTCACGCTGAGGTCGGCTGCGGCCTCGTGCAACATCACGAAAGAAATCCAGTTCGCGCTGGCAGTCGTTTCGTCGAACAAGCCCGGCGAGTCCTTTCTTGACGTTGCCGGAAGGGATTTTTCTGCAGTCGAAGGCGTTTCCACCACTTACCAAGTGGCCGTGTCCAACAACGGCCCCGTGACGCTCAAACAGGTGCGCCTCGAAGTCCTCGGCTTTCCTCTTGAATGGATTCAGGTCAGCTCGCCCAGGGACATTCCCGCAGGAGCCTCGCGCTCGTTCGACTTGACTTTCAAGCCAGCCAGGGCTGGCGATTATTCGATAACGCTGGCAGCGGTTTCGGGAAGGGAAAGCGTGCAGGTTGACTCAGGGCTTTCAGTGGCTCCGGCTGAGAAGAAAATCGACTTCTCCACAGTCTCCGAGGTGCCAGTTCAAGAAGCAGGCGCGACGAGGGAAACCAGGCTCGCCCTCGCGGTGAAGAACACTGGAAACATTCCAGCAACCAACATCCAGCCATTACTGTTTTCCTCGGAGTCCGACGAGCTTCTTTTGGAAACCCAGCCGTCAACGCTTTCCCTCGAGCCGGGCCAGACTGCCACGATTCAAATCATTGTCAAGCCGCTTGCGAGCGCGGAGACGCGCGAGCACCAGGCCCAGCTCAAGCTCGGGAGCGCCGAGGGAGCAAGTGACTTGGAGACAATAAAGCTTCCAGCGATGCTGGGCGCTGCTGCAAAACCACCTGCGCCCGAGTTCCCGTGGAAAATCATCGCCATCATCATTCTCCTCGTACTCATCTTCGCGATCCTCGCGAGGGAAGAGGTGGAGAAGCGCTCCAAGTAAATTTTCCAAGTGGTTCCTTGGCTGTCCAGATTTTTTTCAAAAAAGAACACGCCGGGTACATCGAAGGCATTCTCCGCGGCTCGGTCAGGACCGAGCCCGGCACCAGGCACTTTCGCGAAGCCAGAATGAAGATGAGAGAAAAGGAAATAGTTTTTTCTCCGAAGCAGTTGACGAAGGGAATTCTCTGCGCCTCCATCGAGTCCGGGCACTTGGAAAAATTCAGAAAACTCGGCCTCGCAGTGGGAGAGATAGAGAAACGGGTGGACAGGGACACTGGGCAAGAACGCTCAATGGTGCACATTAAAGGGCATTGGGCGCATCCAAAAATTTTCATGAGCACTTACAGCGGAAGGGAAGTGAAAGCGCTGGGCAAAAGAACGATTGACGAGAAAACAGCCGGGGCCCTGCGGGTGGAGCTCCCAAGAAAACCATTCACCTTGGGGGACGTGGTCTCCAAGGCGTTCAGGGCCTATCATGGGTCGAGAAAAATTTCGGAACCGAAACCGACCCTCGTGCTTTACCGGACAATGAGGCATGAAATGAAATAAATTCGTCCAGCGCCTCGCCGGCGAACACCTGTTTTTCAGCTGGTTTTCATGAGGATTGAAAAAGCGACTTTGAAAGACGTTGAAGCGATTCACGACCTCGTCCTTGGCCATGCGAGGAAGGGGCTCATGCTTTACCGGCCGCGTGACGAAATCGAGTACCACATAAGGGACTATTTCGTGTGCAGGAGGGGCGGGCGCGTCGTGGGCTGCGCTGGCCTCAGGGTGTGGAACCGCGGCGCTTCCGAAATATACGCCCTGGCAGTTGAACAAAACCACGCTGGAAAAGGGATTGGGAAAAGCCTGGTCCGGGCGTGCGTAAATGAAGCGAGGCGCCTTGGCGTGAGAAAAGTTTTCGCCCTCACTTTCAGGAAAGAAATGTTCCTCAAACTGGGTTTCAAAAAAGTCACGCTGCGAGAAATCCCGCGCATCATGTTCACGGAAAAAACCGTGGACGTGGACAAGGCTTATGGAATGCGTTTGTGACCACCATGAACTATTCCCAGGCGATGCGTTTCCTCGACTCCCTGCCGGTGAAGAAGAAGTGGACGCTGGAGCCGACTCGCGAGTTGTGCAGTTTCTCAGGCGTCCATCCCGAATCCCTCAAGGCAGTGCACGTGGCCGGAACAAATGGAAAGGGCTCGGCGGCGGCAATGATTCACTCCATCCTCCGCGCGGCCTGGTACCCAACAGGGCTCTACACTTCCCCGCACCTCGTACGGTTTAATGAAAGAATCGAAGTGGATGGAAAAAAAATCAGCGACCGCGACGTCGCGCGCCTCGCAACATTTCTCCAGCCCTTCATAAAAAAAATCAACGCAGCCGGCGGAGAGCCCGTGAGTTACTTCGAGGCAGCCACTGCGATGGCCTTCAAGCACTTCACTGACTGCGGCGTGGATTTCGCGGTTGTGGAGGCGGGAATGGGCGGCAGGCTGGACGCTACGAACGTGGTGAAGCCCCTGGTGGCGGTTATCACGGGCGTTTCGCTCGACCACACCGCGGCCCTTGGCGAGACTGTTGAAAAAATCGCGGGAGAAAAAGCGGGCATAATCAAGCCGGGAATTCCCGTGGTCGCGTCGTGCACTGGAAAAGCGCTTGAGGTGGTGGAAAGGAAATGCAGAAAAACGGGGGCGGAATTGATTACTGTTGGAAGCGAGGACAGCAAGACTGGTGCTGCGGACGTGGTGTTCAAGAAAATAAAGGCAGACGAAAAAAAAACTGTTTTCGGCGTGAAAGGAGTGTTCGGAAACCACCGGTTTTCAACTGCTTTGCTCGGCGGGTTCCAGGCCGAAAACGCTGCCGCCGCGTTCGCGGCTGTAAAGGTGCTGGAGGGTAAAGGGATAGGAGTGGGTGGCGCGGCTGTCCGCAGGGGACTCGCGCGCGTCAAGTGGCCCGGGAGGATGGAAATAGTCTCCAGAAAGCCGTTAGTGGTTCTGGACGGCGCGCACAACCCGGCGAAGGCCGAGGCCCTGGCGCGGGCGCTTCAAGAAATTTTTCAGCGGCGCGAAAAAATAATGGTTCTGGGCATTATGGCGGACAAGGACATTCCAGGCATCATGCGGGCGCTGGCGCCTGCGGCGGAAAAAATAATTGCCACGAGGCCGCGCGTCGAGCGCGCTGCGCCTGCAGGCGAAATCGCTGGCGAAGCGAATAAATACTGTGCGGCGGTCGAAGTCGAGGGGGACGCGAAAAAAGCGCTGGAAAAGGCTGTTGGTGAAGCCGGAAAAAGCGGCAGGCGGTCCATGGCTGTTGTCACGGGCTCGCTTTACCTCGTTGGCGAAGCAAAGGAGAGAATGGGTTGGTGACGCGGGGAGGAAAAACAAGAGGTTACTCAAATGGCCGAGGTTCTTGACGTCGAAACCGAGGGGGAAGCAGCCACGGCGATGCGTGAAATCGGTTGCTCCGAGGCCGGCGTGCGGATAATGGCGCCCAAAGCAGTTTTCAAAGTAGTGAAATTGCGTTCGGTGCGCAACGCCATAGCCAACATTTTGAAGCAGGAAATGCTTGCTGTGGGCGGCGACGCGGCGGTGGCTGTCGGGACAGTGAACTGCAGGCGGCCTGCCACGGACGTGGTGCTCATGGGCACGCTCAAACAATACGCGCTGCTCGTGGCAAAGATGAGGAACCAAGTGAGCGAGTCGCGGAAGGTGGCCGAGGAAATCGAGGCCGCGCTGGCGGCAAGCGGGTTCAAGTTGAAGAAAATGGTTTTAAAAGAAGAAAACGAGTTCATTGAGGGGGAGCTTGGTCATGAAAAAACGTGAGGAGGCCAAGGCAAGCGAACGCGCGCGGCGCGCGCGGCTTTCTAAAAAACAAGTTCTTTTCATTGTTTTGTTCTCTGCGCTCGCGCTCGTGGCGGACCGCATAAACGTTTCCTCGCTCGTGGGCGCGCCGGGCCAGTTCTTCACGCTCTTCCAGTTCTTTGGACCCATCGCGGGCGCGTTTCTCGGGGCCTGGCTCGGAATCGCCGCGGTGCTCGGAGCAGAGGTGGCAAACTTCGTGCTGTTGGGAAAAGCACTCACTGCCGTTAACATCATGCGCTTGTTTCCCATGCTGTTTGCAACGTGGTATTTTGCTAAAGGAAGGGAAACGAGGACTAGTTTGGCTGTGCCGGCCATCGCCATGGCCGCGTTCATCCTCCACCCAGTGGGAAGAGAAGCGTGGTTCTTTTCCCTTTACTGGACGATTCCAGTAATTGCAAGGCTTTTCTTCTCCAAAAGCCTTTTCATGAAGAGCCTTGGAACCACTTTCACCGCCCACGCGGTTGGCGGAGCAGCCTGGGCGTGGATGGTGCCCATGCCCGCCGAGGCTTGGATTGCATTGATTCCAGTCGTCGCCATCGAGCGGTTTGTTTTCGCGCTTGGAATAACCGGTTCCTTCGTGGCAATGAATTCGCTTCTTGCAGCGCTCACTGCTCGCTGGAGGCTCGAGTTCCTGTCGATTGAGCCAAGGTATGTTTTCTTCCCAGACAAGGCGAGGAAGTGACGCGCAGTTCCTTCGCCACTACTCGCGACGACGCCGTGTAAGTTTTCTTCCCAGACAAGGCGGGAAAGTGACGCACTCCTCGGCCTAAAAACCAACCCGGTTTATTCCCTGTCGTAGTTTATTAAGGAGAAAACATACGTCATCCAAGTTCCACGTCGTGCCGTCGTCGTAAAGTTTATTCCCTGTCGTAGTTTATCAAGGAGAAAACATCGTATTCCTTGAGTTTCTCCCTTCCCTTCAAAAACCCGAGCTCGATGAGGAAGGCGAGGCCCACTATTTCCCCGCCGAGTTTTTTTACGAGGTCTGCGGTGGCTTTAATGGTTCCACCAGTCGCGAGCAAATCATCTACTATGAGCACGCGGTCCCCTTTTTCAATTGCGTCCTCGTGGATTTCCACCGCGTCCCTTCCGTATTCCAGCTCGTAGTCCATCCTGATTTTTTTCCAGGGAAGTTTTCCAGGTTTTCTGACCGGAACGAAACCCGCGCCCAAGTGGTGCGCGAGCACTGAGCCGAAGATGAAGCCGCGGGACTCCACGCTCACCACGCAGTCAATCGCTTTCCCGCGGTACCTGGCCACAAGGGAATCCACGGCTCGCTTGAACGCCACCGGGTCCCTCGTGAGGGTCGTGATGTCCTTGAACACAATTCCCTTCTTAGGAAAGTCGGGCACGTCGCGGATTTTTTGCTTCAGAAAATCGGAATCCATCTCATTCCCTGCGCTTAAAGGTTATTCTTGACTCAAACGTTTTTCCAACCGGTTCAAACGAGTAATCATACCACAGGCCCCGTCGTCGGCAAATCTCTTCTGCAGCGGAGTGCACTGTTTCTCTGAACTCGCGCCAACTCTTGCTAGTACCTGGCGCGAAGGGAATGATTACTCTGGCCTGGTTTTTCTCATGAATCCAGGCGCTTATCCCTCTTTCTTTAAGCATTTCCACAAGCTTCTCGGCAGCTTTTTCAGGCACTGCATCACTCACAGCCTCGCGCCCTTGAGCGCCTCGGCGCACGCGCACCGCCGCTCGCGAGGAATTTTTGGAACCATTTCCAGAATCAGTTGCTTCACGCGCTCGTTGTTTTCCCTGAAAATCCTTGCAACCTCTTCGGCAGTCACTGGCCTGACGTGTGGAGCGCCCTCGAGGCCCGCGTCGTAATCGGTTACGAGCGAGATGTTTGCATAACACATTTCAAGCTCCCGCGCCAACACGACCTCAGGGTACTGGGTCATGTTAATCACTTCCCAGCCCTGGCTCCTGAACCACTTGCTTTCAGCCCTTGTGGAAAACCTCGGGCCCTGAATCACAACCACCGTTCCCTTCCCATGGACAGGTATCCTGAGTTTCCTCGCTGCCTCGACAGCGATTTTCCTCAACTCGCCGCAATATGGTTCCGCGCAACTAATGTGAGTAACCGGATTCCCGTCGTAAAAAGAGTGTTCTCTCCCACTCGTGCGGTCCACGAACTGGTCGCACACAACGAAATCACCTGGCTTCACCGTGGCCTGGAGCGAGCCAACTGCAGCGGGCGCGATGATGCGCTTGACGCCGAGTTCCTTCATCGCCCACGCGTTTGCTCGGTAGGGAATCCTGTGGGGCGGGAAGACGTGTTTTTTTCCGTGCCTTGGCAAAAAAGCCACTTTCCTTCCAGCGATTGTGCCGAGGGCTATTTTGTCGCTCGGCGGCCCGAACGGCGTTTCCAACTCGATTTCCTTGAATTCGTCGAGTAAAGAATAGAATCCAGAGCCGCCAAAAACACCGATTTCTGCTTCAGCCAAAAACCCACCAAGCAAATTAGGCTCCGCTTATTTATTTACTTTTTTATTTACTTTTCACTTCCTGCCAGCCAACTGGTCGAGGAATGCGGCGAGTGTTTTCGCAACCCCGCTTATCTCGGGCCAGTAGCGGTAAACCACGAACATTATCAGCAGGAGGAGGACGAGCCACGCGATTCTCTTCGGCTTGCGCAAAAGCCACTTGAGGAACCACTTCAGGGGCTTGTAAAGGGCGAAGTAAAGAATTGTTTCAATTGCTTTCAACAAGAGCCATAGGATGCGCAGAAGGGTTTTTCCCACGGCCTTCGCCTTCCCCTTCTCGCCGGCCTTCACTGCCTCGGCCGCCTTTGCTTCCGCCTCCACTGCCTCCGGCTTTGCGAATTCAGCCAGCCTTAACTGCTTCCTCTGTCCGGCAGCGTATTTTTTCCTCAACCCGCTTTCCCCAACCGCTTGGTGGAGGGCTTGCTCGGCAGGCGCGTCCATGAAGCTCTCGGGAGGAAACCAGGAAACCCTCACCGGCGGCAGGCTTTCTCCCCCCGCGCCCAGCAGCGAGACAAAGGATTCCCCGGCCGGAAGGGACTTGATTTCCTCCCTGATGTTGTAGTAAGGCGAGGCCGGAAAGGAGTCGGCGATTGCCTTCATGTCCCCGAGTTCTTTTTTTGTAAAAGCCCTCATGGCGAACTGGATTTTTGCCCCAAGCAATTTAAGCACGGGCGAGGGCAGGTCAAGCGCGTCCTGGGTGATGAAGAAAACCCCGACGCCTTTTGACCTTATCCTGCGGAGAATCGCTGTCACCAAGTCAATCACGCTCTTGTTCGCGCCCTGGAAAAGCACGTGGGCCTCGTCGAGGAAAAAAACCATTTTCGGCCGCGCGGCTTCGCCGACTTCGGGGAGTTCTTTGAAGAACTTGTGGAGCAAAAAAGCAGCTGCAACTGCGGAAACGTTGTCGTCCTTCACGTCGGCCAAGTGAAGCACGTTGACCACTCCGGTTCTCACGGCGTCGTTCAAGTCAATGGCTGGTTCTCCGAACATTGCCGCAGCAGGGCCTGCCGCGAGTTCCGCGAGCTTTCGCAAAATCACGCCAATGGCCTGGGGACTCGCGCCACTCACCTTTTCTGGATTGTTTTTCAAAAACTCGAGCACCTCCCCCAAGTCCTCGAGGAAGACAAGGTCCCTCGCGTTTTGCTCGGCGTAAATGAATGCGATGTTCAAGTGGCTTTCCTGGACAGGGTTGAGTCCCAAGAGCCTGGAGAGCAGGACCGCGCCCACGTCAGCCACCTTGAAGCGCAGCGGAACGAATCGGTTCGAGAGGCTCCAGTAAATGGTTGGAAACGCCCTCGCCTCCCACTCGCACCCAAGCGCCCGAGCCCTTTTTTCTGCCTTTTCCTCAACACCCTTTACGCAGAAACCGGACGCGTCTCCCTTCACGTCGCTCAAAAAAACAGGTATTCCAGCGTTGCTCAGTTCCTCAATGATTTTCTGGACCGCGCGCGTCTTTCCGGTGCCGGTTGACCCGGCGACGAGGCCGTGGCGAGTGAAGGAGGAAAACGGGACTGAAATGGTCTGGTTGTTCAGAGTCCGTCCATTGTACACTGGCCTGCCCGCGGCCGCGCCCGCCAGCGAATAATTTTGTTTCACGAAGTCACTGAACCCAGCCAACAAATCCCCGCCGCCATTATTACGAATGCTTTTAATTCAAACAGTTTTTATTCAGTTGGGTGGGGCTTTTGACTGGCAGGCTCATGCTTTTCTCGGGCAATTCCAACCCGGGTCTCGCGGCCTCGATTGCCTCAAAAATCGGTGTTTCCCCGGGCAAGGCCAGGGTGGCGAGGTTCAGCGACGGCGAGTGCAACATCCAGGTGCTTGAAAGCGTGCGGGGAGCCGATGTTTTCGTGGTCCAGTCCACGTGCCCGCCCGTGAACGAAAACCTCGTGGAACTCGTTCTCCTACTGGACGCGTGCAGAAGAGCTTCCGCCCACCGCGTTTTCGCCGTGATTCCATACTATGGATACGGCCGCCAAGACCGCGTGCAGGAGAGGAAACCAGTGTCCGCAAAAGTGGTCGCGAGCATGATTCAGGCAGAGGGCGCGGACGGAGTGATTACCGTCGACCTCCACTCGCCCCAGACCCAGGGCTTTTTCGACGTTCCCATAGACAATCTGAGCGCCGCAGGGCTTTTCGAACAACACTTTGAAAAGAAAAGGGACAACGTGGTCGTGGTATCGCCTGACGTGGGCGGAGTGAGGCGGGCAAGGAATTTCGCGGAAAAAATCGGCGCGAGCCTGGCAGTAATTGACAAAACCAGGCCGCGCGACAACGAGTCCGAGGTCATGGACATCATCGGCGAGGCGAAGGGAATGAAGGCAGTGATCGTGGACGACATCATTGACACCGGCGGAACAATTGTGAAGGCAGCCGAGGCGCTGAAAAACGCCGGCGCGCGGGGCGTTTCTGCCTTCTGCACCCACCCCGTGCTCTCCGGGGACGCGTTCAAAAAAATTTCAGACTCAGTGCTTGAAGAACTCGTGGTGACCAACTCAATTCCCTTAAAGCCCGGGGCGCCGGAGAAGATAAAACAATTGTCCCTCGCGCCGCTCCTGGCTGAAACAATTCAACGCATCCACGAAGGGAAATCGATTTCAAACCTCTTCACTCTCTGACGGTGGCTGAATGGGCAAAAAAGAACTTGCGCTTGCGCTCAACGACATTGGTGCAGTCAAGTTCGGCGAGTTCACGCTCAAAACAGGAATAAAATCCCCCTTATACATTGACCTCAGGCTCCTCGTGAGCCACCCGAAGCTGTTAAAGGCAGTTGCAAAAACGTATGCCTCCAGACTCAAGCGCCTCGAATTCGACCGCATCGCTGGCGTTCCCTACGGCGCGCTGTCCATCGCCACAGTCGCTTCGGTTCTCTTGGACAAGCCATTGATTTATGCGAGAAAAGAAGTCAAAGAGCACGGGACCATGAGGCAGATTGAAGGCGAGTACAAGGCAGGCGAAAAAGTCGTCATCGTCGAGGACCTTGTCACAAGCGGTTCCAGCGTACTGGAAAGCGCGGAAGTGTTCCGCGCAGCAGGCCTAGTAGTCACTGACGCAGTCGTGCTCTTGGACAGGGAACAAGGCGGGGTAAAGAACTTGAGAAAGAAGGGAATCGCTGCGCACCCAGTGCTGAAAATAACGCGGCTCCTGAAAGTGCTTAAAGAAAACGGGAAAATCACTGACCAGCAATTCAGCGATTCAATCGCGTTCATCAAGTCAACTCAGACAAGGACGTAGGTGGATTATCATGCCCGTAATCGGCTTGGAGCGCAGCATCATTCCAGCGTGCGACGTGGGTTCGCTGAAAAAACTGGAGGAACTCGTGAAAGCAACCGCCGGAATAAAGGGGATAGGGGCCTACAAGATTGGTTTTGAACTCGCTCTAGCGTACGGCCTCCCAAAAGTCATTGAAGCCATCAAGAAGCACTCCCAACTCCCCGTCATCTACGACCACCAGAAAGCAGGCACGGACATTCCTGACACTGGAAAAGCATTTGCTTCAGTGTGCCGCCGAAGCGGCGTGGACGCAGTGATTCTGTTCCCGCAGGCAGGGCCGGAGACCGAAAAGGCGTGGATAAAAGCCTGCCAGGCAGAAGGCCTTGGAGTCATTGTGGGAGGGGAAATGACTCACCCCGCGTACTTGAAGCACGAAGGCGGTTTTCTGGACGACGACGCGCCGCGCCGCATTTGCGAAACAGCGATTGACTTGGGCATCACTGACTTCGTTGTCCCAGGAAACAAGCCCGAAAAAATAGGCGAATACAGGAAACTCCTTGAATCAAGCAGAATTGATTTCATCCTTTACTCGCCTGGGCTCGTGGCCCAGGGCGGGAAAATCACGGAAGCGGGCAAGGCAGCTGGAAGGAAGTGGCACGCGATTGTGGGGAGAGCTATTTACGAAGCCGGCGACGCGGAAGCCATGCGCGCCGCTGCCGAGGGATTCGCGAGCCAGTTGTAAATTGTTGTTGCAGTTCTAGTTTGGTTTGTTCAGCTCCTGCAACCTGCGAAAAAAGGATTGCACGCAGGGCATTTTTCTACAGTTGCAGTTCTAGTTTGGTTTGTTAAGCCCCCGCAACAACACGCTTTGTGCGTCATGGCGGCGGAATTCTGGAGCCTGGTTCGAGCTGACTGGTTGAAGCCACTGGAAAGGACGTCCTGGAAGGCTTTTAAATGCGCACGCGTTGCGAGGACTGCGGCCACGAAGCTCGCGCCAGAAGTTCCCAGCGCCGCTGTAGTAAGCATTGCGGCGAGTTGCGAGGACTGCGGCCACGAAGCTCGCGCCAGAAGAGCTGGACAGGATCGAGGCGCTGGTAAAAGCCGGCTCCTACCTTAATGTATTTGACTTCATGAGGGAAGCCGTGAGGGAAAAACTCGAGTCAATAGAAGTAATCAGACTAAGGGAAGTGGATTACAGGACTGCCAAAAAAGAAGTGCTCGGGTATTACGAAAAATACCGCGAAGCATACTCCTACGCGGTAGCCAATAATCTTGAAATGGAGGTTGAGCTGGTCCAAAAGATAACGGAAGAACTCATTAAGGAAAAGAGGTTCGAAGTGATTCAATGAATGTTCGCTACGAAGTCGGGGACGCGGTCAAGGGAGACGTTCTCTTGGCTGAAGCAAGGAGCATAAGCAAGCCGCGAGTGATCGCAAAAACAGGCAGGCACAAGGCGCAATAGATGGTCATGCGTGAAAATGCTTTTTTGCATTGTTCAAAAGAAACTGTGGTTCCTGCCCGCAACTCATTAAAAACGCTGCGCTTACTTTCTTGGGTGGGTTTTTGTCCGTTTCCCTATCCACGAAGTTGTGCGGCGCGCGAATGAAAAACCCGACTGTCCTCGCATCAGGCATTTTGGGCGTGACCGGCGCCCTGCTGGCAAGGGCTGCTCGAGAAGGCGGGGCCGGAGCAGTGACGTCGAAATCGTGCTCGCTTGAGCCGCGGGCAGGCCACCCTAACCCCGTTGTTCTTGACTTGCCCGAGGGGATGATTAACGCGGTTGGTTTATCCAACCCCGGGGCGGAGGAGGAAGTGGAGGAGATAAGGGAAGCGGTTGAGAAAGCTGGTGTTCCGGTAATCGCAAGCGTTTTCGCTGACACTGCGCAGAAGTTCGGCGCCGTGGCAGAAAAAATTTCTCGCGCCAAGCCGGCATTAATTGAAGTTAATATTTCGTGCCCGAACGTGGAAGCGGAGTTCGGGAAACCATTTGCCTCGGACCCCCGCGCTTCGGCCAAAGCCACGGAGGCGGTGAAGAATTCAACGAAAATTCCTGTTGTTGTCAAGCTCTCGCCCAACGCGCCCGACATCAAAGCAATCGCAAGAGCCGTTGTCGAGGCAGGAGCAGACGCGGTTTGCGCGATAAACACCGTCGGACCCGGAATGGTGATTGACATCGACTCCGGCAAGCCTGTTTTGGCAAACCGCACCGGAGGCTTGAGCGGGTCCGCGATAAAACCAATTGCAGTCAGGTGCGTTTACGACGTTTTCGAGGCAGTTGACGTCCCCATAATCGGAACCGGTGGGGTTTCCTGTGGGGCCGACGCGATTGAACTGATGATGGCCGGTGCGAGCGCAGTTGGCATTGGAACAGCTGTTTATTCAAGGGGGATCACGGTGTTCAAGCAGGTTGGGAAGGAAATGAGTGAATGGTTGGGTGCGCGCGGTTATTCGTCAGTCAAAGAAATAATCGGGGCAGCCCATAAATGATTTTTCGGTGAATTGATTTTTCGGTGATTTCGTTGGTCCTCGTTGCGCCATCAATACTTGCCGCAAACCCAGCGCGCTTGGCAGAGGCAGCTAAAAAAGCTGAAGAGGCAGGGGCGGACTGGCTCCATGTGGACGTGATGGACGGGGTCTTCGTTCCGCAGATAACGTTTGGGGCCCAGACGGTCGCAGCGCTGCGCAAGGAAACAAAACTTTTCCTCGACGTCCACTTGATGATTCAAGAGCCTGAAAAACACCTGGAATCATTCGCAGGCGCGGGAGCCGACCTCGTCACGATTCACTTCGAGGCCACAAAGGAAGTCGTGGCCGCGCTGAGGAAAATAAAGGCGCTGGGAAAAAAAGCGGGTTTTTCAATAAAGCCCAAAACCCCTCTTTCCGCTGTCCCCAGCCAGGCATTTGAGGAAGCCGACCTCGTGCTCGTAATGGCGGTTGAGCCGGGCCGCGGGGGGCAAAAGTTCATGCCTGGAGTGCTTGAGAAAGTGAAGGATTTGAAGAAGCGGTTTGGTGGAAAAAAATTCATTGAAGTGGACGGCGGAATAAACGCGGAAAAAGCTCGCCAGGCCGTGGGCGCTGGAGCGAACGTGCTCGTGGCAGGAACAGCTGTCTTCGGGGCGCGGGACATGGCCGAGGCGATAAAACAGCTGAAGGGCGGGTAAAAAAGTGATGAAAAGGCGAGCGAATTTGTTGCCGAAAACAATCGAGGTAAAAAAAGTTGTGGACGAGAGCCCGCGCGTGAAAACCTTCGTCTTCAACGAATCCATAAACGCCATGCCGGGCCAGTTCGTCATGCTCTGGATTCCGGGAGTGAACGAAAAACCGTTTGGCATATCAAGACCGGACCCGTTGACGGTTACGGTGGCGCGCGTGAGCGAATTCACCCAAAAGCTTCATGAAAAAAAAGCCGGCGACAGGCTCGCGTACAGGGGGCCGTTCGGAAAAGGATTTGAACTGGTGGGCAAAAAAATTCTTTTAGTCGCGGGCGGGTATGGAGCAGCGCCGCTCCGCTTCCTCGCGGAAGAGGCGGCGAAAAAAAGGATGAAAACAACCGTGGTGCTGGGCGCGAAGACCGCCAGCGACGTCATATTGAAAAAAGCCTTCGAGCAAGCTGGGTGCGACGTGGTCGTGACAACTGACGACGGCTCTGCAGGAATAAAGGGATTGTGCACCGACACCGCGTGCGGCTTGCTTGACAAGGAGCGGTTTGACTGCGTTTACTCGTGCGGGCCCGAGACGATGATGAAAAAACTCGGCGAGGAGTGCGTTGGGAGGCGGATTCCTTGCCAGCTCGGCCTTGAAAGGTTTTTCAAGTGCGGAATCGGCGTGTGCGGCCAGTGCTCGCTCGACGGTTTCCTCGTGTGCAGGGACGGGCCCGTGTTCGATGCCGGAACCGTGCTGGCGACAGAGGAGTTTGGGCGCGTGAGGCGCGACGCGAGTGGGAAAAAAATAATGCTGTGAATGAAAATGTTGCGGGTGTCTTGAATGAAAAAAGAACTCAAGATACGGATTCACGACTACAAAAGGGTTGAAAAAAACCTGTTGAAGCGCGGGGCAAGGTTTTCTCGGAAAGTGGAGGTGAGGGACACGTATTTCAACCAGGAGCCTGGAAAAGTTTTGAAAATCACCGAGTCCAGCGAAGGCGATTTCCTCTTCGCCCTGGAGTCAGAAAACGGCGGCTTCCGGATAACCAGGAAGGAAGCCGTCAAGGATGTTGAAAAAACGAAGACGGCCCTGGCTAAGGAATTCGGCCTCAAATGCGTTTTGGAAAAGAGAATGCGGTTCTTCGAATTCGGCGACTACGCGATAAACATTAACCTCATCGATGACGTTGGAGAGTTTCTCATCCTCGAGGGAGAGAATCCGACAAAGGAATTCATCGAGGAAAAACTCGGGATAAAGAATCCCGAATACATAACTGTTTCATTTGATGAGCTGAAGCTGCGGCAGCAGAAAAGGAAAAGGTGAAAGCGTGTTAATCAAGGGCGGGTCGCTGGTTTTTCCAAAAAAAATTGTCAGGGCCGACGTGCTCGTGGAAAACGGAAAAATAAAGCGGGTCGGGAAAAAAATTTCCGCGCCAGGCGAAAAAACAGTCAGCGCCGCTGGCCTTTTCATCCTGCCTGGATTAATTGACGTCCACGCCCACCTGAGGGAACCCGGCGGAACGCACAAAGAGGATTTTTTTACTGGAACGAGGGCTGCGCTGGCAGGAGGAGTGACTACTGTCCTGTGCATGCCGAACACGAGTCCGCCAATTGATTCGCTGCCTGCTTTGGCTGAGGCGAAAAAACTCGCGGAAAAGGCAGTGTGCGACGTTGGCTTTTACTTCGGCGCCAGCCAGTTGAACCAAGCGGATGCGGCCAAGGCGGCCGGGGACCCGCGCGTGGCCGGCTTAAAGATTTACATGGGCTCGAGCACCGGGAGCCTGCTGGTCAAGGACTTTGCGCCGCTCATCCAGCACTTCGCCTCGTGGCCGGCGGAAAAACCGGTGGCGGTTCACGCGGAGGACGAGGACGCGGTAAAGTTTTTCACGGAAAAAGCGGGGGAGGAAAAAAAATCCAATGCAACCGCCCTTGACCACAACAGGTGCAGGCCGCCGGTGTGCGCAGAAATCGCGGTCAAGAAAGCAATTTCCATTGCTGTTTTGACAAAAAAACGCTTGCACGTGTGCCATGTTTCGGCAGCTGGCGAAATCGCTGTGATAAGGGAGGCGAAAAAAAGCGGCGCGCGCGTCACGTGCGAAGCTACTCCCCACCACTTGTTTCTGTCCGAGGATGACGTGGAGTGGTTGAAGAATTTTGGTAAAATGAATCCGCCCCTGCGGTCCAGGGAAGACGTTGTCGCGCTGTGGAAAGCAGTTGAGGGCGGAGTCGTGGACTGCATCGCAACCGACCACGCGCCCCACACGAGGGGGGAAAAGGAACAGCACTACTGGGATGCACCGGCTGGCGTGCCCGGGCTGGAGACGATGCTGCCCCTGTTGCTGGACGCGGTTAATGCCAAGAGACTGACGCTGAACAAGGTCGCGGAGTTGTGTGGCGCTAATCCTGCGAAAATCTTCGGATTAAAAGGCAAGGGGGGTTTGGGTGTTGGAATGGACGCTGACTTGGTGCTGGTTGATTTAAAGAGTTCTACTAAAATCCGGGCGGACAAGCTCTTCACGAAGTGCGGGTGGAGCCCGTGGGAGGGGAAAACTCTGAAGGGAAAAATAAAGCGCGTTCTCCTGCGCGGGGAAGAGGTTTTTTGACGGCGATAACATGAAGGACGAGGGCTGAAGAGCCCTCTTTTTTTTGATTCAACCCGATTCATGTAGTTGCGGTGCTTTAGCCGTTGTGGTATCATCAGTTGGCTCTTGGCGAAGGGGAAATAAGCCAGGCGTGAGGGTATTTGTTTTTCCAACACTGGCGCTCGCTGGACAAAGTGGAAACAAGATAAAAAATGAAGAGTGAATGAAGCATTACGCCCGCGCGGGCACGGAAACGAGTGCTTCGTGTTTCACGAAGTGTTTTCCGCGCACGAGGTGGTGGTGCTCGATTTTCTTCGGCTTGAAGAGACTCTTTATGTATGAGAGCACGTACTCGCGGTCGAAGTCCTTGCACGAGTAAATGTCCATAGTCATGTAATTGTTTCTGGACGGGAACGTGTGGATGCTGATGTGGCTCTCGGCGATGACCACGAAACCAGTGATGCCCGGCTCTTCCTCTGGCCTGTCCCGGTGGAAGAAAAGATATGGTTTCGTTATCTTCGTCATTTTTATTTTCGCCGGCAGCTCGTCCAAGAGCCCGTAGATTCTGTCAAGGCTTCTCACAGCCCGTGGATCGCATTCATATGCGTCCACCATCAAATGCGGTCCGTGCATTT
>FWPU01006301.1_pt1 | contig 24035 bp, 21 predicted proteins | sample 2228361 | NCBI WGS metagenome assembly FWPU01 (sample SAMEA103939777, study PRJEB20133) | metagenome
CGATAACGACGATAGAGTTCTCATTGCCAGAGGATGTAGAGAATGTAAGGTTAACGATATACAATGCATTGGGAGAGAAGGTAGCAGAGTTAGTAAACGGAAAGATGGAGGCAGGGCAATACAGATATCAGTGGAATGCAAGTGATGTATCAACAGGATTGTACATCTACGAATTAAAGACTAACAAATTCTCTTCTGTTAAGAAGATGATGCTGTTGAAGTAAAAATTAATTCGAAAACATTAAGCCCCGATTTTAAAAATCGGGGCTTTTTTTTAGCGGAAAGGGAGGGATTCGAACCCTCGGTTCCGGTTACCCGGAACAACGGTTTTCGAGACCGCCCCGTTCAACCACTCCGGCACCTTTCCATATTTTTAACGAGCAAAAATATAAATTTTATAAATGAGTATGAATTGATTCTTTTGATAGCTGATAATGAAATAATATATTTGAAAGTTATTTTTAAAAGTTATTTTCTTAACACATTTTTAATGCAGGAGTGGTTGAACTGGCATCCCGACCTGTCGGGAGAGAGCGTGTGTTTGTTTTTTTCTGATTTATGATCTTAAAAAGTTTCAACCAGGAGAGATGCAGGAGTGGTTGAACTGGCACGCCTGGAGAGCGTGTGTACCTCTAAAGGGTACCGTGGGTTCGAATCCCACTCTCTCCGCTCTTTCTTAAATTAATTCGAATAAAAAAAGCCGTCAATTGTATTGACGGCTTTTTTATTTACCAAAAGAGTTTAATAATCTCTCTCTTGTCCGAAGATGTTCAGTAATCCATTAATATGTTTAGTTGGATCTACTATAACCCAGTTACCATTTACTAAATCAACTACACCAGAGTGACAAGCATTGCAGGAAGTTACATTAGGATGAGTGCCACCTTGTGCGGATGTTTTCGGTAATGGATTTCCTGTAGCGGCATCACCGTGACAAGTTCCACATTTTGCCCCTTCAGAACCTGCAGTAAAACTAACAACATTCTCTGTGTTTCCATTCTTAAAATATCCGTGACAATATGTATTCCCGCAACTTTGATTTGAATTATTATATGTTGGACTTGGAGTAAATAATGATAGTGAAGCATCAAAATCCTGAGTGCCCGGTTCATTAGTTTCAATTAATGCCAGTCCACTGAAAATAATCTCTGCTCCTTTTAATTCATCGATGTGTCCGGTTGAATTAAAAGCTGCTGGAATCTGATGACAGGAAATACAATTAACATTATTGGCAATAACAGCAGTGTATAGATGTTTATAATGTGCACCTTTATTCGGTGCAATTACAGAGGGATTATTAAATTCGCCGTGACAGGTATTACAAGCTTCCGGACCTGCTGGTTGACTGTGACAACTTAAACAACTAGCGCCCGTTATACCACCACTATAATCAGAAGCATGACAATTCTGACATTCACTCAATTTCCAATTAGTATTCTGAATTAAAATACCGTGGAAATTAGATGATCTGGGATTTATAATTCCATCGGGATGAATACCAACTTCAGGTGCTGGTTGAACATCAACTCTCATATCACTGCACGCAGCAATGACTATCAGAGAGAGGATAACTGATGCGTAGTATGTGATTTTCTTTTTCATATTAAAGCCCATGACAATAGTTACAAAATCCGGATGTAACAGCTGAATTAGGTGATGCACTTGTATGACAGTTATAACAAATCGAACCTTCACTATCGTGCCAGTCCCCTTTTTCATTTCTCATAAATCCCTTCGCATGAGTTTTTGGATTTGTTCCCTTTATGCCATCACTATCAAGGTGACAAGTTATACAGGTTGGATCTGAGCCATTTACATCATGACAGGAAGTGCATCTCTCTATATCTCTTCTCGCAAGAATAGCATGCTCTCCTCCTCCTGTTCCTACACCTATCGTAAAGAAATTTGGTTTCAGGTGGCTGGCTGGAATTATACCACTCACAGCAAAATCAGTATTTTCTGCAGCATGACAATTTGCACAAAAAGTTTCAACCTGATGGCACGACTGACATTCAGCTGTTTTGCCTTTTGAATCCATTCCATGAGTAAATCTGTAATTCAAATCGTGTACTCTTCTTATTGCCTGTAGTTTTGTTCCATCGGTAAAATTACTCGGATAATATGGTTGATAAAAATCATTGTTAAGGTTTACTTCAGTTATAACATTTGTTGCAATATGACATTCATTACAACTTTGATTATCATGACACATTACACAATTCGCATCAACCATATTAGCGGCAAATTTGTGAACTCTGCTGAAGTTTGCAATTTTATGATTTTGTGGTAGAAGATTCGCAGCTGATATATGACAAGATTCACACGCATTTGATGCAACTGATTTATCATTATGACAACTGTAACAATTTTCCATTGGTGGATTGACACCTTTTGCCTGCCAACTATAATCTACTTCATTAAGACCTTTATGACAGGATTCACAATCCATCTTTGTATTTTGCAAATGAAAATTGTGATTAAAAATCAGTTCTGATTTTTTTCTTACTAATGGCTCATAGGTATCATTCACATGGCAGGTTCTGCATTCTTCATCATTATCAACTTCATGACATGATGAGCAATTATCGTGATTGGGAAGTTGAAGTGTCGTAAGTGAGGTATTTTCTACAACTGCACTATGACAAGTCTGACAGTCAACTAACTCATAATGAAGTGAGTGAGAAAATTTAATTTTCCCTTCATTTGTATTCGGAGATTCTGATGTTTCCTTTTGAAATGCAGCAATTAATAAAAACATAATTACTGTAACAGACAATAAACTATATGTATATTTTATTCTCTTCATATCTTCTCTACAGATTTAAATTAAACCAATGATTTAACTTGAACAGTAATCTGAAATCATCTTTATAAATTTTATTATCCATATACTGTCCTTGTATATCAAATGAAAGTTTTCTGAAAGGTCTGATGTTAATTCCAACAAGCATTGTTGTAACAGAATTTTCTTCTGCATTTGGCGAAAGTTTATAAGTTGTATAAGAAAAGCCCGCAGATGGAGTGAATAAACCATCTGCTATGGTGTATGCTGAATAACCTGATATGGCTTCCAATTGCCCTGCATATCCAAATGTTTTTTTGTAATTAAATGTACCAACACTTGTAGCTATTCCAATTCCGATTCTTGATGCATTATCATCTCTATAATTGACTATACCGAGCTGACCGAGCACCGTAAAGTTTTCGTTTATCCTTATATCAGCACCAAGTTCAATCTCCTCTGTATTTCCATAATCAAATACACTGAAGATAGAATTGTATCTTATTTTTGGTTCTCTGAAACTGTAATAGAAGTTCAAACCAAGGTTTTCTATTTCTTCGTATCGTCCATCAAATTCAATCTTTGATGTTTCCTTAAAGTTCAAATCGTATTCGTAATTAACATCAACTGAAAATTTCTGTGGAAGAGAATAGGAAGCCTCACCTGTTACAAACTGGAATTGGTTGGATTTATTCTGTATAAGAACTTCAATCGGATTTAAGTCAGGGTCAAGTCTTGTTGTTTTGTAATCGAGGGGTTTAAAGTTTTTATTTACATATCCTACACCCAAGCGTAAATTTTTAATAATTGTGCTTGAAAGTTTTCCGCCAGCAATGTAATTGTCAGAAAAATTTTCAATCAATTCAAGTTTCTGATATGCTGGGACATTTCCACCATAGAAACCACTTAGCTGGAAATCAGCTTTCCTAAGTGAAAGTGAAACTCCATCCATCAATCCACCAACTACACTATTAATTAACGGTTGACGACCTATTTTAATAGTTCCGATATTAAGAATATTTCTTGCTTCAAAATAAAGATTATAAAATCTCAGCCTTGGATCATTCTTAATATCCTGAGCAAAATCATTTTCAAAGTTCAGAAATGACCTGATAGTTATGTCATCATAGTTAATGTTAAGATTCAGCATCTGATATGCCCTTAGATGATTTTTAGATACATCAGCTGAATCAACTCTTTCAAAGCTGTATAGCGATGAAGAAAATCTTCCGTTTATATTCTGAGCGAAAAAATTTCCACTCAGAATAATAAGAAAGAAAAACAACAGTCGTTTCATAGATGCACTCTTTCTTAGTTAGTTTTTAGGAACATCGTGTTTTATTTTCTGCCAGCTTTCTTCGAATTCAAACCCTGTGTATGTGGGACTTTCAGCATTATGACAATTTATACAGAATTTTTCTTTTTCATCATGAACAACTAAACCGTTTTTAATAGCTAATGCTCTATCTTTCATGACCTTCATATCTTTATATGCAGAACCGGGACCATGACAAGTTTCGCATTGAACTCCATCTTCAATCTTAAACTTGTTTCCAAGCATTGCTTTATCCAAGTTATATCCGGTAGCATGGCATTTTAAACATTCATGCGTTTCCACAGCAGGTGTTGTAAAACCTTTTTCTTTAGTAATCTGATTAGCTTTATCGGTTTTTAATGTTTCATAAGCTTTGGAATGTTTGCTGTTTTTCCAAATGCTTAGTTGACTACCTTGTTTTTCTGTCTTATGGCACATACCACATTGCTCTACCCCGATATAAGTGAAGTTATTTTGAGAGTAAATTATAGATGGAATGACCAGGAAAGTAATTAGGAAGAGTATCAAGTATCTCATAGGACCTCCTGATATTTAAAATTTTTCTATCGTTAAAATCTGTTTTTTTTCTTTAAAATGAAAGAAATCAATTTAATTATCTCATTGATTTATTATTTACAAAAGTTAAGCATTGCCAATATTGTACCATTCAGGATTAAAGAAAAACCATATTTATTTTGATGAACGATATTCAATTGTAAGAAATATAATAACTTGTTTTTCATTTTTAAGAAAACTTAACTCTAAAAGTTTTTAACAGTTAAAATGATTTCATTAACTTTGCAACACTTTGATCAGAAATTAATCAGGAACAAAACGAATAAACATTTTTATGAATTACTTATATGATAACATAGTTGTTAAAGAATCAAATGTTCACGGTAAAGGTATATTCACAAACATACCTATAAAGAAAAATCAAAGAGTACTTATTATTGAAGGGGAAGAGATTAATGCTGAAGAATGCATAAGAAGAGAAATTGAAGAAAATAATGTTTATATCTTCTGGAAAGATGACAACACTTTTATTGATGCTTCTTCAACTGAAAAAATTAAATATATAAATCATAGTTGCGATTGTAACTGTTTTATTGATGAAGACGAATCAGGCAATCTGATTCTTGTTGCATCAAGAGATATTGATGAAAATGAGGAATTAACTATTGACTATGGGTATGAAGAAATATACGAAGAGTGTTCTTGCAAAAGTTGTGATAATAAATTAGAATCGGCTGCTTAGTTAAGTAATAATCTGAGTGTGAAGTGCAATTTCTTCAAGAATAGAAGATACTTTCAGACATTCAGGCATCGAACCGCTGAAAACAATGGCTTTTCCTTTAACATGTACTTCAAATGAAAGAGCTCTTGCCTGCTCATAGGTACAGTTTATCGCTTTGATTAGTTGAGCTATTACTTCATCAAATGTATGCCAGTCATCATTATAAAGTACAACTCGGCTTGCAATATCACTTATAGAATCAACATCTTCTTCAAATCCAGGTTTTTGATTTGGTAATTCAGGCATAAATTTAAAAACCTCGTTAAACTTTTGATTTTAATATAAGAAAATTTTTGTTGTCAGTTATTCTCTAAAAAATCCTTTTTATCAGTTAATTCAAAAGATTCTTTCATAAACGAAATCAGATTTATTCATGACTTTTATATTGAATCCGATACAATAAGCTAGATTTGATAAATTCTTGATTATTAATTCCTTATTGACTACGGATTCCTCACGAACAAAAATTTCAACAAATCAAAATCATTTGACCAAAGTAGTCCTACATATTTTAAGGAATGCAATAAAGCTTACATCCCATCATTCATTAATTTAATAATGACTCTGCCTAAAATTATTTTGTCCTCAAATACTTGTCAATGATTCTAAATCAGTTATAATTTACAACATAAAATTCATAGTATTACAAGTCGCATACTCACCTTTCAACTGAATTGCATTTATAGAAGTGCATATTTATTTTTTGACACAAAAATTTCAGATTTTGAAGGAGGAAAAATGAAAATAGCAGTATGCATAAGTCAGGTTCCGGACACTGCTACCAGAATAAAAATTGGTTCAGATCATAAATCAATCGATCCTAACGGCGTTACTTATATTATCAATCCTTATGATGAATTTGCAATTGAAGAAGCATTAAAAACTAAAGAAAAAGTTGGCGGCGATTCTTCGGTTTATGTTATTTCTGTTGGTGACGATTCAGTAAAAGAAACATTACGCAAAGCGCTTGCAATGGGTGCAGATGAAGCTATTTTACTAAAGAGCTCATCAATTAAAGACTCGATTGGCATTGCAAAAGCTTTATCAAGCGAAATTAAGTCACTCGGTTGTGAATTGGTATTCTGTGGAAAACAATCCGTTGATTTTGATAGCGGCATTACCGGACAGCTCGTATCAGAAATGCTCGGATTTAATTGCATCTCTGTTGTCGTTGATTTCAAACTGGATGGGAATAAAATAATTGCCGAACGAGAGATTGAAGGTGGAAGAGAAGTTGTTGAGACCGAATTGCCTGCCGTTATCACAACTCAAAAAGGATTGAATGAGCCAAGATACGCTTCTTTAAAAGGTATAATGGCGGCTAAGAAAAAAATAATTGCTGAAAAAACTGCTGATGAATTTTCAGGATTTACTGAAATTCTCGATATGCATCTACCTCCATCAAAACAACCGGGTCGATTACTTGGAACAGATAAATCTGCTGTTCCTGAACTAGTCAGATTATTAAGAGAAGAAGCAAAAGTAATATAGGTATAACAATGGCAGAAAAAATTTTAGCTGTTCTTGAACAAAGAGAAAACACTCTTAAAAAAGTATCTTTTGAAGCAGCTTCAGTCGCTCTGAACCTTGCTAAGCAGCTTGGATTACCTGCAGAAGCTGTTGTAGTAGGAAATGAAATCAATAATTTGAATGATCTTTCCAGATATGGAATTGGAAATTTAACTCATTTAAAAAATGAATTACTCACAAATTATTCTCCTTCTGCCTATGCTGAGCTAATCGCTTCGATTGTAAAAGAGTCAGCAGTAAAGATCTTAATATTTCCAAATACATCAATGGGCATTGACCTTGCACCGAGAGTTGCAGCGAAACTAAATGCAGGTATTGTAATGGATTGTATGAAATTCGAAATAAAAGATAATAATGTAATTGCAACAAGACCCGTTTATGCAGGAAAAGCTTTTATTGATGTGACTTTAACAAGTGACATAAAAATATTTACTATCAGACCAAATGTCTTTAAACCTCTGGCTGTTGATTCAACCACAGTTCAAACAGAAGTAAAACAAGTTGAAAATCCTAATCTCAGCACAAAAGTTACTGCTTTCAAGAAATCAGAAGGTAAGCTTGATGTTGCTGAAGCTGATATCATTGTATCAGGCGGAAGAGGTATGAAAGGACCGGAGAATTTTCATCTAATCGAAGAGTTGGCAGAGGTGCTTGGTGCTGCAGTCGGAGCTTCAAGAGCTGTAGTTGATGCAGGATGGCGTCCACACAGAGAACAGGTTGGTCAAACCGGAAAAACTGTTTCTCCTTCTCTTTATATTGCATGTGGTATTTCAGGTGCAATCCAGCATCTTGCAGGTATGTCTTCATCAAAATATATTGTTGCTATAAACAAAGATAAAGACGCTCCTATATTTAATGTTGCTGATTACGGCATCGCAGGTGATGTTTTTGAAATATTACCCGCATTAACTGAAGAGATAAAAAAGCTAAAATCATAGTGAGTTGAAAATTGGATAAAGTTCAATGTGAAATAGTTGGTTTGTCATCAGGTCCTTCAACCGGTGGTGCATATGCTATTCTTTTAAAAGAAATTGATGGAAATCGTCGTCTTCCAATCATAATAGGACATTTTGAAGCTCAGGCAATTGCCCTTGAAATGGAAGGCATAAAACCACCCCGACCAATGACTCATGATTTACTAAAAAATATCATTGATAATCTTGGCGGAACTGTTATAGAAATATTTATTAATGAACTTCGTGAAAATACTTTCCATGCTAAAATAATAATTGATGTTAGTGGCTTGACTAATGAAATTGATGCCAGACCAAGTGATGCAATGGCGCTTGCGGTCAGAACTGATGCTCCCATTTATGTTGCTGAATCAGTAATGGAAGCTGCCTCCTTTATTCCATCAGATGAACCAGAGCAGGAAGTCTCTGAGTCATTTGAAGAAAATCAGGAACAAAGATCTTCGGAAACCAGACCCAGATCAAAAGAAGCTCAGATTGCTGCATTACAGGAAAAACTGAGAGAAGCTATTGAAAAAGAAGAGTATGAAAGAGCTGCAAAGCTTAGAGATGATATTAAAAAATTAACTCAGAGCAATTAATCAGTTAGCAAAAACTTTTTTGCCTATATCACATTCCAGACAATTTTGTTTGATACAATAATTTCTGAACAATTCAATCATTCCCTGGTAATAAACACTTCGTAATTTATAATCAGTCAAGTTCAAAACTTCACTAACCTCATCAACCAGATGATTACTTTCTTTTTGTGTGAAATTTATATACAGAGAAAGAATTTTTTCTGCCAATAATCTTTTATCAAATATTTCGAAATAAACAGTTAATATCGGAAAAATAATATTTACAATAGTCTCATCAGCTCTTCCCAAACCTATGAAATATTTAATGTCACTCCTCACTTCTTTATTAAAATTATAGTGTTTAGCCCAATAACCCTCCCCCTTAACAATTAAGAGGTCACGAAGCTTTGAAATAAGTTTGTAATTATTCTGAACACCTGAAACAACATTTATAATTCTACTGAATAAATTATGATTTAATAATCTGTCAAGAAGTCTTGCGCCAGCTGCAAGTCTAACGGTTGGAAAATTCTGAGGTCTTAATTTGAAAAAATGCCAGTTTGACCTGTTGAAATAGACGCCATCGTACTCTGATTTCAGAAGTTCCCAATGCTCACGAAGATTTCGTATATATTCAGAAGTAGCTTCGTCTTCCAGCTTATCTGATTCAGGCATTAACCCACTTATAAATAATAATGCACTTTCTGCCTTTGGAACGAAATTCTCTTTAGGAATTTTTCTGAAGAAATTAATATCCACTGCGTGGCTAAGTTTCATCATTATATCTTTATTTTTTGAATAACCAAGCGCTTCAAAAATTTCCTCATAGAGAAGTTGCTGCCATATTTCTGCGTTTTCAAAATCACTTGAATTAAAAATTCGTTCATTAATTTCTTTATGGAAGTCATGATTAATTTTTGGTTCACTAACAGTTACTTCGTGCAGCACAATCAATTCTTTTAATCTATTTAAAAACCTAACACATTTTTTTCTGTATCTCGCTAATCCTAATTCTTTAATAAATTTTAATTTGATCTCTTCGGAAGCATTATCAGCAACTTCAAGACAAGGCATTTTAATTTCATCTTCAGCAATTTTTGAAAGTTGAGTTAAAATAGTTTGTCTTAAAGATTGTGATAGATATTTACTTAAATTAACAGATGGCACATGTCTTCCACTTTGAGTAACTACGAAGCCGGAGGACTGATTATCAGCAAAAGTTATATGAAGTATTGTTTTGTTGTATCGCGAATTAAGGTGATGGCCATGAGATCGCCAATCTGAATGAAGAGTATCAATTTCAACATCACCAGTAAAAGTTATATTACCAATTCTGATTCTTGAGTTATGAAAATCGGGTCCTGCTTTATCAAGATTTCTCGAGCCGGGATCCAAGATTTCAATTTCAGTTCCGTCTGAAGTTTTCAGAACATAACTAAACTGTTTTTCCTCCCAAATCTTATATACGAGCTCTTCAGGAGTATGGGAATATCTTTTCACGGGAACCTCGCTTTAACAAAGCTTGGATAAATTTCCTACTCAAAAATAATTGAAAAATATTTATCAATCAGTGTTTAACTCTGAAAAATATTTGTTGCTGTTTGATTGTAGTTTTTAATCTCTTTTTCAGCAAGCAAAGCAAAGTCCTCTTTGTCTGAAAGATATATTAAACCTCTGCTAATATTAATGAGGAAATTTTCTTTTCTGCTGCTATGAAATACTTTCAGGACATCTTTAAAACTTCCACCCTGAGCTCCTACACCAGGTAACAGAACTGTCAAATCAGAAAATGAATTAATATTTGACTTAAGTTCTTTAATATTAGTGGCTCCGAAAACTATTCCACAGTTTTTATTTTCATTCCAGCCAGCAACTGATTTAATTACCTTTTGATAAAGTGCAGATCCATCAGATAAAATTTGTTTTTCAAAATCAATCGCACCTGAATTTGAAGTCAATGTAAGAATAAAATTCAATTTGTCCTTGTAGTTTAAAAATGGCAGGAGTGAATCTTTTCCCATATATGGATTAAGTGTAATTGAATCAAATCCAAAATGATCATAAATAGATCTCGCATACATTTCCGAAGTATTTCCGATATCTCCACGTTTGGCATCAGCAATGGTAAGTATATCTTTAGGAATCATTTTTAAAGTTTGTTCGATAAGTTCATACCCTTTACTACCCATTGCTTCGTAAAATGCAAAATTTATTTTATAAGCTGCAGCGTAATTCTTCGTTGCTTCAATAATGTTATAGTTAAATTTCAATATTGGCTCATCAACTCTCAGCAGATGACTTGGAATTTTATTTATGTCAGAATCTAACCCAACGCATACAAATTTGAGTTCCCGATTCTTCTGTAAAAGTTTTTCTAATGCTTTCATCTTTTAAGCATAATTCTTTCTTGTTCTGAAAATATTCAGTACAATCCCAAGCATAAACATATTTAATAACATCGAGCTTCCGCCATAACTGACAAACGGAAGAGGAACTCCGATAATCGGTAATATACCTAATACCATTCCGACATTTATCAGAAAATGTGTAAAGTACACACCGAATATTCCTATTACTAAGATACTTAAAAATTCATCTTTGGTTGTGGAAGCAATGTTCAATAACCTTATAAACAATATCAGAAAAAGCGATAGGACAAGTATTGCACCGATAAAACCAAACTCCTCGCCAATTGCACAATAAATAAAGTCAGTCCATTGTTCAGGAATATATTGCAGTTGTGTCTGATTACCCTGCAAAAATCCTTTTCCGAATAAACCACCACTCCCAATGGCAACCATTGCCTGAATTGAATTGTAACCAGAACCTAAAGGATCAGTCATTGGGTCAATGAAAGATTTAATTCTTGCCTGCTGATGAGGACTTAAAGCATTGTAAAGATTATCCGTAAAAAACCCTGATGCAAGGTTAATAGCGAACACGGAGCCATTAAAGAATAAATCTCTGTTGAAGAAAAACAGAACAACAAGTACTATAATTAACGATGCTATAAAAGGAATTGAACCAAATAATGATGCTATTGCTACAAATCCCGGAGATAAAACAACGAACAATCCCAGTAAGCTAATTCCTTTCCAAAACAAAATTATAAGAATGAATGAGATAAATATGAATGAAGTTCCCATATCCGGCTCAAGCATAATTAATCCAACTGGAATAAATCCAATTGCGAGTGCAATCAAAATATCTTTAAATGAATCAATATTATTATTTAATCTCGTGAGAAAACTGGCGAGAAGTAATACTGTAGCTATTTTGGCAAATTCAGAAGGTTGAAAACCTATTGAACCAAAAGCTAACCAACTTTTAGCACCAGATACCCGTTTACCGGCAACTAATACAATTACCAGCAACAATAATCCAACCAAATAAGATGGAACAGCAATTAATCTGAATGTATTTGTTGGTATGGCGTATATTATGAAGAATACAACATAAGCAACAATGGTAAATAATAATTGTCGTTCAAAATTATCAGATGCCAGAGGATTATTTAAAGTAGAACTGTAAACTGCAGCTAATCCAATCACCGTAAGCAGAAGTACCGGAATAAAAATTTTGAAATCAAATTTATCAGTTATCTTATAATCAATCCTCACTCTGAACCTCAGCTATTGCGGACCGTTCGGTCTGTTGTTTTTGGGTTTTAATTTTATCTTTTAACAAATATGCATCCATCATTTTTTTGGCAATCGGAGCAGCGTGTGTTCCTCCAAATCCTACATTTTCAACCACAACCGCAACCGCAATTTTGGGGTTTTCAGAAGGCGCAAAACCAATGAAAAAAGCATGATCTTTACCGTGTGGGTTTTGTGCAGTTCCTGTTTTCCCCGAGATGTTATAATCCGGATTTCTTAGATGAGTTGCAGTGCCTGAACCTTGTACAACCAGAAACATTCCTTGTTTAACAACATCAAAAACTTCTTGTTTGATTTTGAGATCAATTTTATCAAACCGGAAAGGAACCATCTTGCCTGTCTGGTTATCAAGATAACCTTTTACGATATGTGGCGCAAATGATTTGCCGTTGTTGGCAATTAATGCAACATATTTGGCAAGTTGTAATGGTGTTACGCTTACCTCTCCCTGACCTATTCCCAGACTTGCCATAATACTTCTTGGCCAGTTTTCACCATATAATTTTTTATAATAAGATTCATCAGGAATAAATCCTGCGGCTTCTTCTCCAATATCAATTCCGGTTTTCTGATTGAATCCGAATTTAGTTGCGTACTGTTTCCAATTTTCCAATCCTATTTTATAAATCAGATTATAGAAAAATGTATTACAGGATTTTTCTATAGCGTGAACAACATTTATAGAGCCATGTGAGCCGTGACATTTAAAGAATCTGCCAAATGTAAACCCGCCACCACAGTAAATTGGAGTATTAATGTCAATTACACCTAAATCCAATGCTGCAATTGCTGCAAGAATTTTGAATGTTGAACCGGGCGGTTTTAATGACATAGTTGCTCTGTTAAATAATGGTTTATCGGGATCAGCGTAAAGCTCTTGTAGAAAATCTTTTGAAGTAATGTATGAAAATTGGTTTAAGTCATATTCCGGAGCGCTCACTAATGCGAGTATCTCACCTGTTGAAGGTTCAATAGCTACAACCGCGCCTCTTTTACCTTTGAATTCTTCTTCAGCAACTTTCTGTACATCACCATCAATGGATAAAACCAGATCTTTGCCTTTAATTGATTCTTTATCTTTTGCTCCCTCTTTATATCTGCCTATTTCTCTTCTTCTTGAATCAACAAGAACATAGTGAAAACCTTTTTCACCTCGCAAAAATTTTTCATACTGTTTTTCAATGCCGTTATGTCCAACATAATCTCCGGGGCGATAATAATCTTTTTCCTTTTCCAATTGCTGAGATGAAATTTCTTTTGTATAACCGAAAAGATGTGAGCCCATAACTCCAAAGGGATAACCTCTTTGCATCTCAACTATATAATCAACGCCGGGTAAGAATTCTGAATTTTCCTCTAACCAGGAGATAATCTGAAAGTCAACTCCGCGCCTGATTCTGACAGGAATATACTTGGAATAAATCTGATTTCTTTTTAGAATTCCGGAAACATAACCGGGATTAACTCCCAATACTTTATCGAGTACTTTATTTAGACTTGTATCATAATCAGCAGAAGTGATACGAATTGTATAAGCGGGAATATTATCAACCAGAACATTTAAATTTCGATCATAGAATACTCCCCGAAGCGGAATTTGTTCAATAGGTTTAATACTATTACCTGCAGATTTTTCATCATAGATTTCATGATTTAAAATTTGCATCTGAAATAAACGCACAGAGAAGATGGCAAAAATCAAAACAATTACACTATAAAGAATTGTCTTTCTGCTTAGTGATGCAAAGTTAACGGCATTCATAATAATCGTTTTTTCGGGACAAAAATTATTAAAATCATACTTAATAAAGCAGTATAAAAAGCCGGTAGAAAAGCATTCTGAAAAAATATCAGCAGCACATTTGAAGAAATATCAATAGCTGAAAAGAATGAATAAATAATTTGGTCGACAAGTGCGGATAGAAAAACAATCAAACCAAAATTGAAAAACATCAGATAAATATCAATCTTGTTTTCTGAAGAAAAATAACCTGCAACAAAACCTGCAACAGTTTTTGCAATCATTGTACTTCCGAGTAAACTACCAGTAACAAGGTCAAAACAAAATCCATAAACAAACCCAAGAAGTGTTCCATAAATCTGACCTTCAGAAATAGAATAATAGACAAGTAAAATAAGTATCATATCAGGAACTGTCTGTCCAATTGAAATAAGAGGAACAAATGTTGTTTGAATTATTAAAACAGGAATAAAGATCAACAACGATATGATGTAGTTTATTTTCATTGAAACTTTTTCAGAAAATTTAATTCCAGGTCATCAATCTCTTTACTGGCAACTGTTTTCAAAATAAAAACATATTCAACTTTAGCAAAATCAACAAATGGAATTACATTGATCTCGTTAAAAATGCCGGTTTCAACATTTATACTTCCTGCAGCTATTCCAACAGGTATCGGAAAAGGAATACGAGAACTAAGCTCTGAAGTAACTATTCTGTCTCCTTTTTTTATCTGATATGTTTTGGGAACATTAACTATAACAAGATTTTTACCGTTCCATTTCATTAAACCATTTTCACGGGTTCTCTCGTCTTTAACTGTAATTTTCAAATCAACATTCTGAAGTGTTCTTGCAATAGAATAATTATCAGAAACAGAATAAACTATCCCCACCAATCCTTTATCAGTAATAACAGGCATTCCAACTTTCACCGAATCTGATCTACCAACATTTAATATAATTGTTCCCTGAACCCTTGACAAAGATTTTGAAACAACATTTGCAGGAATAAGTGGGTATCCTGAAGTATCTCTGAATGCCAAAAGGTTTTTGAGTTCATCATTAATTAATGCTGCTTCCCTGAGCTTGCTTAACTGAAGCATTAATTTTGCATTGGTTTGACGCAGTTGTTCATTTTCTTTCTTTAAACTTTTTATATTGAAAACATCGGATACGATGGAAGTTACCGAGGCAAAAGTACCGAATGCAACTGCTCTTACTCGCTGAACAGCAGGTGAACGATTTTGGGAGATAATGAACAGACTTATAATAACCAGAACGGCAAGAATTATATACTCTTTAAAGTTATACCAGAATGAATTTAGAAATCTTAGCATTAATATCTTCTGTTACGAATAAGAACTTTCGAATACTGATTCATATTTTCAATTACCTTACCAGCACCTCTCGCCACTGCAGTTAACGGATCTTCAGCAACATGGACCGGAAGATTAGTCTCCATTTTAATTCTTTCATCCAATCCTTTTAACAATGCACCACCACCTGTTAACATCACTCCTCTGTCAAGAATATCAGCAGAGAGTTCCGGTGGAGTTCTTTCAAGAGTTTGTCGGACAGCATCCACAATCTGAGTAACCGCTTCATTTAGTGCTTCCCGTATTTCAACAGAGCTAACTTCAGTTGTCTTTGGAACTCCTCCAACGAGGTCTCTTCCTTTAACCTGAATTGTGATTTCCTCTTTAAGCGGAACAGCTGAACCAACTTCACACTTAATTGCTTCAGCAGTTCGCTCTCCGATTAAAATGTTATGATTTTTTTTGAAGAATTGCATAATTGCATAATTCATTTCATCACCTGCAATTCTTATAGATTCTTCATTAACTATACCCGATAAAGCTATAACAGCTATTTCGGTTGTACCGCCACCAATATCAATTATCATGTTTCCGACAGGTGCTTCTACATCAATACCAATTCCTATAGCCGCTGCCATTGGTTCGGCGATGAGATGAACTTCTTTAGCACCTGCATGCTCCGCTGAATCTCTTACGGCTCTCTTTTCTACTTCAGTTACACCGCTTGGTACTGCAACAACAACTCTTCTGCTTCCCATTGCACCAGAGCCACGAACTTTTTTTATGAAAGCTCTGATCATTCCTTCAGCGATTTCAAAATCAGCGATTACTCCGTCACGCATTGGTCGGGTAACTTTGATTTCCTTATGTTCGCGTCCCTGCATTTCCTTGGCTTTATTTCCGAGTGCAATTATACGTTTAGTATTTTTATCGAATGCCACAATGGATGGTTCGTTGAGAACAATCCCTTTACCCTTAACATAAATAAGAGTATTAGCCGTTCCTAAATCAATTGCAATATCATTTGAGAAAAAATCAAATATTCCCATAATTCCTCTTAATGTTTAAAGTGTCTGATTCCGGTAAAAACCATTGATAAATTATTTTGATTTGCTACATCAATTACTTCCTGATCCCTTACAGAGCCACCTGGTTGGATGACTGCTGTAGCACCACATTTGATTATTTCGAGCAGTCCATCTGCAAAAGGGAAAAAAGCATCTGAAGCTGCTACTGAATTAGTCAAATCATGTCCATGTTCTTTAGCTTTCATATGAGCAATTTTAACTGAGTCAATTCTGGACATTTGACCTGCACCAACTCCGAGTGTCATTTTATTTTTTGCAAAAACGATTGCATTTGATTTTGTATGTTTTGCAACTACCCAAGCAAAAGTTAAATCTTCCATCTCCTGTTCAGTGGGTTTCCGGTTTGTAACTACTTTCAGATTGTTTTTGTCGAATGAAATTAAATCTTTATCCTGAACAATAAACCCACCCGGAATACTCTTTATGTTTTTTCCGACTTCATTAATATTTTTTAGTTTGCGGATTATTCTACGGTCCTTTTTCTTTTTTAGAATCTGAATCGCATCTTCAGAATATGAAGGAGCGCAAACAATTTCAAGAAAAATTTCATTTAACTTTTCTGCTGTCTTTACATCAACTTCATCACTGAATGCAACAATTCCACCAAATGCAGAAACAGGATCTGTCTTTAAAGCTTTGATATATGCATCAAAAGGAAATGATCCGATTGCGGCACCAGCTGGATTATTATGTTTGATTATAGTACAGGAATTTTTACCAAGTTCCTCACTTAACTCTATTGCAGCTACCAAGTCGAGAATGTTGTTATAAGAAATTTCTTTACCATGAAGAACTTCAAAATATTCATCAAAGCTTCCGAATACTTCAGCAGTCTGATGAGGATTTTCACCATAGCGTAGTTTTCTGTTCAGCTTTTCGTTAATTCTCAGGTAAGAGCTCTCTGATTGAAATTTTCTTTCAAGATAATTAGCAATATAAGTATCATAATTTGATGTGTATGAAAAAGCAGCCACAGCCAGACTTTCGCGTGTCTTAAGTGAAATATTACCATCCTCAAGTTCTGCGATAAATGATGAATACTGTTCCGGACTTGTTAGTACTGAAACATATCTATAATTCTTCGCAGCAGCACGAACAAGACTTGGGCCTCCGATATCAATATTTTCTATCACCTCATCAAGTGAAACATTCTCTTTCCGAATGGTTTGAACAAATGGATAAAGATTAACACAAACAATATCAATTGGAGCGATTGAATTATTTTCAGACTGAATAATATCATCGGTATTATCTCTTCTGAAAAGAATTCCACCAAAAATTTTGGGATGTAATGTTTTGACCCTTCCTTCAAATATCTCGGGAAAACCAGTGAAATCACTTACCTCATTAACCGGGATGTTATTTTGAAATAAAAGTTTAGCGGTATTTCCGGTGGCTAAAATTTCATAATCAAACGAATGAAGTGATTTGGCAAACTCAACTATGCCTGTCTTGTCTGAGACACTTATTAGGGCAAACTTTTTCAATTATAATAACCTAAGAATTAATTACTACTCTGTTATCAACAATTTTTATTCTATTTTCAGCAAATGCTTTAATAACTTCGGGCAAAATCTGATGTTCAATATTTAGTACTCTTTCAGCTATTTCTTCAGGAGAACTGACATCGGAAATATCAACACACCGCTGAGCAATAATTTTTCCTCTGTCATACTCAGAATCTACGAAATGTACTGTTGCACCGCTTACTTTAGCAGATGAGTCGAATACCGCTTTATGAACATTAATTCCGTACATCCCTTTACCACCAAAAGATGGCAGAAGAGCAGGATGAATGTTAATAATCCGGTTCTCAAAAAACTTTACTACATCAGCAGGAATCAGTTTCAAATAACCTGCTAACACAATAAGACCTAAGTCATACTGCTTAAGAACATTTAATAAATCATCATTATTAATTGTGTCTTCGCCTTTACCAATAGTTTTCGTTTCAATCGAAAAACTTTTTGCGATTTCAAAAGCTTTACAATCTTTTTTATCACTAAAAACAACTACAATTTCAACAAGTTTTTTAAGCTCAGGATGAGCTAAGATAGCTTTAAGATTAGAACCTCTGCCAGAGACAAATACTGCAACTCTTAACACAAAACTCACCTGAATTTGAGGCGAAAATTATACAATAAGGTATTCATTTTCAATTTATTTCTTATCTGAATTCAGATGGCTGTTTATTTTTCTATGCAAAGAATAAGATTTATTTTTCAATGAAGTCTGAAAATCAAAATCACCGAGTTCATCAATTTTTTGCAAATAAGAAATTGCTTCTGAAAACATCTTTAAATTATACAGTGCTAAAGCAGAATAGTAATATGCGTTGGCAGTTATTTCAGTAAGTTTGTTGCCTGCAAGTTTCAGACATTTTTGTGAATTCTCTAACGCTTCTTCATATCTTTTGATTGCTAAGTTCAGTTCACAAAGAAGTAAATAGGATTCAGCTTTAAAGGTTATTGAAATTTCCTTCCCTGAAATAGCTGAATCAAGAATCTGCAAAGCTTCTTTGTAGTTTTTTTGTTTCAATAAATTTTTCACTTTCTGAATTAACTTAAATTCATTACTTAAGGGCTCCTGTAAAAACAATCTTCCGGATTTTTCTGCATAAATATCTTCATCAATATCTTTATTACCCTCATCAGTCCTCTCATAAAACTTTATTGCCTGTTTTCTGTTACCAAGCAATTCATAACAGATACCTGATTTCAGATTTGCATAACCTAAATAATCATTATTAACTCGTTTTTCTCTGAAATAATTATAATGGACAATTGCTGAATCATATTGTTCTCTGGCGAAAAATATATTCCCAAGTAAAAGATGTGATGAAGAGATAATAAATGGGAATAAAGAATCTCCGGATGAAATAACATTTCTCGAAATTCTTTCGGCGCTGTTCAGATCATTGAGTTCGTATTTAACCAGAGCATAAGAATAGTTAAATAAAAGATTACGTGGATAAACTTTAATTAATCCAGAGAGAATTTTTTCTGCTTCAGTATAATCAATAATTGTTCGTGAATAAATCTGAGATAAATAGAATTGAGCATCTGTTTTAAGGATACTTCCCTTTTCAGCAACTAATTGAACATAACTGAGTCCAAGCTCTTTATCTGATTCAAAACCGATAAGATTTGCAGCCCACCTTAAGGCAGCCGGAACTTCAGCAAAAGCAAAATTTGATAAACCTAATCCAAGATATGCATCGTAAAAATCCGGATTGATATTGATAATATCACTCAATCGTTTCTTCATATTTTTGACTGACACCAAAGCATTCGTAAAATCGTTTGATCTTGCTGCTATAACTGAATTATTATAATCCATCATACCAAGCCAGAAAAGTTTTTTTATATACTCAGTTTCTTTTGTATCATCAATTTTATCTAAAATGGAAGCCGCTTTTCCGGAATATGTTCTGAAACTATCAGCATAAGCTTCGTTCAGTGAACCAAGAAAATACCACAAATGCATAACTGATTTATAGTAATATCCTCTGAAATCACTTTTATATTTGAACGAGAATGCATCTAATTCTTTTTCTGCACGATTAAAGTTGAAATTATAAATCTTACCAACTATAGCTTGAATTTGTTTATCAGCACTCTGAGATAAAAGAATTGTTGAGAAGAAGAAAGTGAATATTAGTAAATTCTTTTTCATTAAAATTTATTTTCCGATCTGGTAGATTTTGAAAATATTAATGAAGCTTTTACAAATTCACGGAATAATGGATGGGCTTTTGTTGCCCTCGATTTTAATTCCGGATGAAACTGACAAGCAAGGAACCAGGGATGATTTGGTAGTTCGATTATTTCGACCAATTCTTTATCAGGTGATAATCCGCTTAAAATCATACCATGCTCGGTCAATACAGATCTGAATTTATTATTCACTTCATAGCGATGTCGGTGTCTTTCAGAAATATAAGTAGTTTTATAAGCATCAAATGCATTTGTTTTTTCTTTAAGAACACAGGGATAAGCTCCAAGTCTCATAGTTGCACCCATATTTTTTATATTCTTTTGTTCAGGCATCAGATCTATAACTGCATATTTGGTATTTTTAAATTCAGAACTATGAGCATTCTTTATTCCGCAAACATTTCTCGCAAATTCAATTACGGCGCACTGAAGACCAAGACAAATTCCAAAAAATGGTATTCCATTTTCACGGGCATATTGAACAGCTTTGATTTTCCCTTCAATTCCTCTTTCACCAAAACCTCCGGGAACTAAAATTCCACTGACATTTGAAAACAACTTTTCAGGAGTCTCAATTTCCACATCTTCAGCACTAACCGGTTTAACAACAACTTTACAGTTATTCTCGGCGCCGGCATGAACAAAGGATTCCATAATACTTTTATATGCATCAAGATGTTCTGTGTATTTGCCCACCAGAGCAATCTCAACTTTATTTTCAGGATTTTTAATACTTTCAACAAAATTTTCCCATTCCTCAAGTTTTATTTTTCTGTCAGGAAGATGCAATCTGTTCATAACAATCTGGTCAAATCTTTCTTTATAGAGCACAAGAGGAACTTCATAGATTGAAGAACAATCATATGCTGAAATAACCGCATTGGAATTAATGTTACAGAACAGCGCTATTTTTTCTCTGATCTCTCTCGAAAGTTTTTTTTCAGATCTGCAGATCAAAACATCCGGTTGGATTCCAAGCTCGAGAAGATTTTTTACACTATGTTGTGTTGGTTTGGTTTTTACCTCACCGGCAGAAGCAATGTATGGAACAAGTGTAACATGAATACTCATTGTATTGGCTCTGCCAAACTGAAGCATTAACTGTCTCATCGCTTCAATAAATGGCAAAGATTCAATATCGCCAACTGTCCCACCGATTTCAGTAATAATTATATCATATTCTCCAAGTTCACTTAACTTGAGCATTCGCTGTTTTATCTCATCAGTAATGTGCGGAATTACCTGAACGGTCGCACCCAGAAAGTCTCCCCTTCGTTCTTTGGTTATAACTTCATTGTAAACCTGGCCAGTGGTTGTATTATTTGCACGCGTCATATTAACATCCAGAAATCGTTCATAATGGCCCAGGTCAAGATCAGTCTCTGCACCATCATCGGTTACATAGACTTCGCCGTGCTGAAAAGGACTCATTGTGCCCGGATCAACATTGATATATGGATCAAATTTCTGAATTGTAACTCTGAATCCGCGTTGTTTGAGAAGTAATCCTAGTGAGGAGGCAGTAATTCCCTTTCCTAAAGAAGAAACAACTCCGCCTGTTACAAAGATAAATTTAACTTTTTTTCGTGGTGACATTCTGATTTTTTTTGCTTTCAAATATAGATTAACCGAGTCTGATTATCAATTAAAACTTAACATATTATGAACTAACTTTTATAACTACCATAGTCATATCATCATATTGATGTGTTTTGCCAATGAAATTTCTAACTTCAGACAAAACCATTTCAAGTAACTTTGCAGCTGATTCATAATAAACTCTTCCAGATGTTCCTGAATTCTTTCCAATCCGAATTCTTCTCTTTTATTATTAACCGTTTCTGTAAAACCATCAGTTTAAAAGACAAGAGTATTTCCGTTATCACCAAAACCTTTCTAAACCAGATTAAAGTGTTTTCTGTTAAGTTTTTGAATTAACTCAATTTTATCCAAAGCAAAAAGAAAACTATCGGAGCTGATCAGCTTTGAATCATCAGTAATTGAAATGTATTGCTTTAATCCACCGATTTCATTTCCCGCAAATATTTTTACTGAATTATTGCTTAAGTAATCAGTTATATTTGTTCCATTAAAAACTTCTGAGTAACCGATTAACTTTCATTCCTGAGATAATTTAAGTTCGAGTGCTTTCCTTGAATCGTAATTTCGTTGTTGTTCGGAACTGATAACTAAATTACTATCGCTTTGTGACAATACTTTAGCAGACCAGAAATATGTTAAATTTTGCTGAAAGATTGTCTTATTCGCTTCATTTAATTTTTAGTACTTCCAATTCATCTTAACAGAGCAGAATGGGATTCAAAGGATATTAACTCTCATCTTATTATCTGGTCCTGGTTTTATTTTTTTAATTAATCTCTCACTTAGTTGGGATATCTCTGTTTTGTTCAGAATTAATTTCAATTCACCATCAGGATGAAAATCCGGAGTAAGATAGCTGATGCTAAAAACTGATAGTAGAAACGCCATTGGGATAATAATCAGCAATATTATTTTATTAATTTTCAAAGAATTTGGTTGCCTGCATTTTTCACTAAATAATCAAAAGAAAAATCATAAATTTGCAGGCAGTAAACAAAATGATATTAACCATCAGCAACAGATAATTTGATACCAATAAGAAAATATTTTCTGTTCATATTAATTCTTCTGATATCTTCCCGGATTTATTCACAGGACACAACTCAAAGTCTGGCTTTCAAAAAAAACAGACCAGTAAAAAACAACCCTTACTTTTACAGGCCGGATTTATCATATCAGCTTCTGCAGCAATTTAAATTACTTCAGGATGCAAATTCCGGTGATGCATTAGCTCAACATGAATTGGGATTGCGTTTATTGCTTGGTGAAGGAATGGCTGCAGATACAATTCAGGCAGTTAAGTGGATTAAATCTGCAGCTGATCAAAATCTAAGTGCAGCAGCATACAATTACGGAATATTGCTAATGAATGGTTGGGGTGTTGATTGGAATCCGTTCGAAGCATTTAAGTATTTCAGATCTGCTGCTGCCAAAGGAATGCCTCAGGCACAATATGTTACCGGAATTTTGTACACTGATAATTTAATCGTACCACGCAATTTTGAAATAGCATTTTATTATCTGCACCTTGCAAAAGAAAATGGTTATAATGTTGATGAGCAGATAATAACCGAATTAGCTTCCAAAGTAAGACCATCTTTCATTGATTCCGTTAAATCCGGTAAATCAACATTAAATCAGGTTATTTCAAAAGAAGATATTACTACAAAATCTGATTTTAATTCTGAGAATCAAACTTCGGTCGAAAAATCTTTGGGACTTAGTTTCATTAATTTTGATGCCCTTGAAGATTCTACAATGCAAGATGTTAAGGAAATTGAGCTAATTACTGATCTTACAAGAACTGATATTTCAAATATCCTTGATACTCTGAAAATAAAAGATGCGAAATCTATCAAGGAAATCAGACACAATGAGCAGATTAATATTTTGATGGAACTTTGTAACTACGGTTCTCCTGAAGCACTTACTCTTGTAGGTAAACTTTATGAGGAAGGAATTTATTTTAACAAAAATTTTATTACTGCTGCTGAATATTATATCAGAGCGATAAGATATGAATCTTTCCGCGCACCATTTCTGTTATCCAAATTAACACAAAGTCAGGAATTCAGATCTTTGCTTCAACAACAAGTTGTCAAGGAAAATCCAAATGCTAAATTCGTTTGGTACGGATTATCAAGATTTGGCTTCAGCAACGATATGGTAGTAAATGAAGCAATAAAACTTTTACAGGAAGCATCAAACTTAAAGCACATTCCTTCTATGATTGAACTCGGTTTAAATTATTTCACAGGAGATTATTTACCGAAAAATGAAACTGTTGGATTTAGGTTATGGAAAGAAGCTGAGGAACTTGGCAGCTATGAGGCAACAATAAGAATTGTTGTAACTGAAATTCTAAAACAACAATGGGATTCTGAAAATAAGCGATTAGTTTCCGCTTTAATTAATTTTGCAGAAAAAGGTTCTGTCATTTCTCAATCAGCTTTAGG
>FWPU01005711.1_pt1 | contig 24032 bp, 21 predicted proteins | sample 2228361 | NCBI WGS metagenome assembly FWPU01 (sample SAMEA103939777, study PRJEB20133) | metagenome
AAAAGGGAAAACGCCGTGCGTAAAATATTGATTGCCACGAGGAGGGCGATAAGCGGATCTAAGATATACCAACGGCTTGCTGCTACAACGGCTACTGCCAGGATTACCCCGATAGAGGTGTAGACATCGGTCATCAAGTGATGCGCATCGGCTTCCAGACTGATCGAGCGATACTTCTTGCCTACTTTGAAGAGCACTTGAGCGGTTGCGAAATTAATCAGAGATGCAGCAGCGGATATGATTAACCCAAGCGGAACTTGTTCCAGAGGTTGGGGCGACAGAAGACGTTGAATGGCAGAATAAATGATGCCAAACGAAGCTAGTAGAATCAAAAACCCCTCGGTAAAGCTGGCAAAATATTCTGCTTTGCTATGACCGTAATTGTGTAATTCATCAGCGGGGCGGGCAGCGATGATTAACATCAGTAGGGTTACTCCTGCTGCCAGGAGATTGACCAATGACTCTACCGCATCGGAGAGCAGACCGATCGATCCGGTGAGCAAATAGGCAAAGCTCTTGAGCACTATGGTGCTGAGGGCAGCCCCGATGGACAACCATGCATATTTCGTCAATGAAGCGCGCTGCACAGATTTTCCTCCGTACACTTTAAACACAAACCATCATCAAGCTTCCGTCCGCTCAATAGGGTGAGTGCAATAAGTCTAATCCTATTTAGTTATCTTGTCGAGTGATCGGATAAACTGGTAAGGGGAAGGTATTGTTGTTATCTTTTACTGCTCTTCAACTTCTTTAGAGAGTTGCAAACGCTCGCTTTGAAGGTAACTGATACCGTTGCGAACCTGTGTTAGGGAGCGCTCTAATTCCATCTCTAAACGGCGAAGGGTTTCCAGTACATAGGCGTCAGCTTCGCGTCGGGTATTCTCCTGCTCGATTTTCGCTTCGGCGAGAATCTGTTCGGCGCGGGCGTGGGCAGCCTGCACAATCGCTTCACGTTCGACCATCTGATCCCGTTTTTCCTTGGCGATGGCAAGGGTGCGATTGGCTTCCTCTTGTGCTTGAGCTAGGATGCGATCTTTTTGGGCGAGAAGTTGCTGAGCTTTTTTGACTTCCTCGGGAATCACCACGCGCATTTGGTCGATAATCTCAAAAACCCGTTCTTCATCAACAATGATGTTGTGGGTGAAAGGTAATTGTCGACTCTCGTTTAGCACTTCTTCCAATCGATCGATTAAATGCATGATGTCCATAAAAGTCTTTCCTAATTTCGCGAGTAAATAGTTGCTAACAATAGATTACACGCAAATTGCTTTTTCGTCAACAGAGATTGCAAGGAATATGCCATAAAACAATTAATCAATCACGCAAAGAAGTTGTCGGTACAATTTGCTGACTTTCACCCAATTCACGGAATCGCTGTTTGAGCGCTTCGGCAACCAACGGGGGTACCATTTTGCTGACATCGCCACCTAAAGAGGCGACTTCTCTAACGGTGGAAGAAGATAGAAAGGTGTGTTCTTCTGCCGTAATAAAAGCCACCACCTCAATTTCTGGAGCTAGATGATGATTTGCTAATGCCATGCGAAATTCGTATTCAAAGTCGGAAAAAACTCGCAAACCACGTACAATCACTTGGGCATTGATTTTGCGGCAGAACTCGACCGTCAAGCCGCTATAACCCATCACGGTAATTTTCGGGTTACCTAAAAAGGTCTCTTTTGTCATCGTAATCCGTTCTTGGGGGGAGAAAAGCAACGTTTTCAAAGGGCGGTCATAAACCGCTACCACTAATTCATCGAAAAGATTAGCTGCCCGTTGGGCGATATCAACGTGTCCAAAATGGATCGGATCAAAGGTGCCGGGAAAGACTGCACGAATCATATTGCCTCGTCTAAAGGTAGAGTTGTGAGATGCAGGAATTGTTTGCCATCAACTGATGTCACTGGCTGTCTCCTGCCAAAAGCGAGTGATCTGCTCGGCTAGTAAGCGATGTTGTGGTTTTTCTAGAAGGGGATCTTCGGCAAACAAAGCTTGGGAATGCTTACGTGCTTCTTCGATTAGGTGTAGATTGGTGAAGCTGGAGAAGCGCAACTGCGCAAATCCCGATTGACGAGTACCTAAGAAATCCCCTGGCCCGCGTTGACGTAGATCGTGTTCGGCTAGGACAAAACCATTCTGGGTTTGAGCCATAACCATCAGGCGTTCGTTCTCTGCTTCATCGGCCGTTTCAGGAATCAGGATACAATAGGCTGGGTCTGTGCCACGCCCTACCCGACCGCGAAATTGGTGCAGTTGAGCCAAGCCAAAGCGGTTAGCGCCTTCGACGACCATCACCGTTGCCTGAGGCACATCGACGCCAACCTCGACAACCGACGTGGAAACAAGAATCTGAATCTCACCTCGTTGAAACTGTAACATCACCGATTCTTTTTCATCTGGTCTCAAACGGCCGTGGAGCAATCCTAACCGAAAATTGGTAAATACTTCTTTCTGAAGCCGTTCGTATTCCTCTACAGCAGAGAGGCTCTGGGTTTTCTCGCTCTCATCTACCAAGGGGTAGATGATAAAGGCTTGTTTGCCGGCGTTGACTTGAGTCTCAATCAAGCGATATACCCGTTCGCGCTCAAAAGGTAAGACGACGTGCGTACTGATCGGTTGCCTTCCTGGGGGCATTTCATCCAAAAGGGTCAAATCAAGGTCGCCGTAAATGGTCAATGCTAGCGATCGCGGGATAGGTGTGGCTGTCATAACCATCAGATGAGGATTTTCACCTTTGGCGCGCAGCAATGCGCGTTGTTCAACTCCAAAGCGATGTTGCTCGTCAACAACAATGAATTGTAAATCATGGAATTGAACATTGTCTTCGATCAAAGCGTGGGTACCGATAAGAATTTTGATTTGATTGTTTTCCAACTGGGCAAAGATTTCACGCCGTTCCGCCTCGCTTGTGGCACCAGTCAACAAACGGATGGCTGAAGAGGGAAGTCTGACCCGATCTGCTTCGCTTTCGGTTTGCTGCGGTAAGGTGAGCAGTTTGAGAAAAGTGCGGTAATGTTGCTCTGCAAGAATACTGGTGGGTGCCATAATGGCAGATTGGGCATTTTGATTTCCAACCAAAGCGGCAATGCTGGCAGCCACAACGGTCTTTCCTGAGCCGACATCCCCTTGCAAAAGGCGATTCATCGGTTTTCCAGAGGTGAGGTCGGTAAGGGCTTGCTGGATAGCTCTTTCTTGTGCTTGAGTCAGCGAATATGGGAGAATTGCTTTGAACTGCTCTAACCAACCTTCAGGAGCAACAAATCGGCGGCCAGGCTTTTGCTGCCATTCGTACTTACGCCATAAAACCCCCATTTGCAAAAAGAAAATTTCATCAAACGCTAGACGGTAACGAGCTCGTTCGAGGCTTTGCTGAGACTCGGGAAAATGCGTTTGATAGACTGCTTTCGATAACTCCATCAATTGGGCTGATTGTCGAATGGAAAGCGGCATATAATCAACCAGTTTTGGTGCGTACCGATCGACAACTTGTTTGATGGTGCGCCGCAGCCATCGTTGGGTGATATGTTCGGTAAGGCGATAGACAGGGACAATCCGACCGCTATTCAGCAGTTCTTTATCTATCGGTTCAATTTCGGGATTAACGAAGACCAACCGCCCTAAATATTGATCCACACGACCGGCAACCGCATAAGGTTCTCCAATCTGAAGTTTCTGCGCCTGCCAAGGTTGATTGAAGATGGTAATCCGAATAGCGCCGGTGCCATCAGTGAGAGTCGCTTCGACCATTGACCGTTTGGTTTGGGTTTTTCTTTCGTTCACCGATTGGATAACACCAATGACGGTGACTTCTTCCCCATACATTAGGCTATGGATGGGCTTTAAGTTCGAATAGTCATCATAGCGGCGAGGGAAGTAATAAAGCAAGTCTTCAAGGGTGTATAAACCTAACTTGGCTAAGACGTTTGCATATTTCTGACCAATGCCGGGTAGCACCTTGATTGAAGCCTGTAATGCTTTGAGATCGAGCGGCCCTTCGATATCTTTAGGGCTCTCTTTTCTATGAGTTGGGGCCGAAGACACCCTCTGTGCTGGGACGGGTTTGGATGGCGGTTCGGGTGAGGGTTGGGGGAATGGGGGACCATCGGCGATGGTGCTTTGTAGGTTCTTCCAAATCTGGTTGAGTGTCTGAGCTCGTTCTGGTTGGGAGAGATGAGGATATTCTTGCAGTTTCTGCTGAATGGTTTCAATGAGTTCTTCACTGAGCTGATCTTGGCGAGCTTCAGCCGTCCAACGTTCTAAGATGCGATCGAGGCCGCCGATGACTGCGCGGTTGAAAAATTGATTTTCGACTTCAATTCGGAAGATATTGTAAAGTTTCTGGATCGATGGCTTCATTGAACTTATTTTACCAGCCAAAATTCGATTATTTGAGAATTGCGGTAAAGCCAAGCCCATTTGGTCCGACATGAGAACCAATCACGGTGGTCACATTTACGGTGTAGACGTGTTCGGGGAGGATATCCTTCACTTCCTCAATGAGCTGATGGGCTCGATCTTCAGCGTTGGTATGTAAGATTGCCAGCTTTTCAAATGGGCTAATGCGCCGCAAGATTTCAACCATGCGTAGAAAGCCTTTTTGATAGGTGCGACTTTCACCCAAGCTAAGCACTTGACCGTTGAGGACTTCTAAAAAGGGCTTAATCCTGAAGAGCTCTCCTAGACGTGCTCTTGCCCAAGAAACCCTACCGCTGCGATGGATATATTCCAAGGTGTCGAGCATGGCAATCAACTTGATCCGCTTGCGGAGCTCAACCAGCATGGCGAGTATGGTTTCCACACTTGCGCCTTGACGGGCGGTTTCGGCGGCTGCAAGGACTTGGAAACCTAATCCCATACTGATGTTTTGACTGTCGATCACTTTGACTCTTTCAACAAAAGCGTTGGCTGCGGCAGAGGCAGCATTGAGAATACCGCTTAATTGAGAAGAAATGTGTATTGACAAGATAAAGTCTTTACCTTGAGTAAGCAATCGCTCATAAAGTTCTTGATAAACGCCTGAAGGGGCTGTAGCTGTAGTAGGAATTTGTTTCAAACTCGGTAAAGTGGTATAGAACTGTTCTCGAGTAATGTCTTTGCGATCTTCGAGGCTTTTTCCATCGATGATGACATAATTATTGACCATTTGAATATCATACTCGACAAGCAGTTCATCGGGTATATCTGCTGTACTGTCGGTGACAATAGCAATCGAAGGGTGCGATTTCATTACCGTTTATCACTTTCTATTAATATCATACAAATCGACTGTTCACCTAAAGTTTGATTAAGGTAGTCACTCATTACTTGTGTATCGATGGGGATGTGGGGAAGCATGGTTTGTAGCCGATTTTGTAAACTTTTTCTTTCTGATAGTACGGTTGAGCTGCCAAAGTGTAATCCAATATACTCGATTTGTTCAAACTCGTTGGCATATTCAATCATACTATCGACCAAATTCTTGAAGTTGCGTGTTTTCTGATAGGGGATAATCTGATCGTTTTCTAGTAGGATGAGGGGACGGATGCCTAAAAAACCACCCACGTAGGCTTGATCTGGGTCAAGGACATTTGAACGGCTCAGATTGGTTAAGTCGGGAAAATAAATTAAAGTATAGAGGTGGGTAATTTTTTGATGTAAAAATCGCTTGATTTCACCGAGATTTTGACCTCGTCTTAGATATTCAGCACAAGTCTGCGTCAACCACCCTAGACCATAACCAAAACTGTGACTATCGATGAGGTTGAATACCGTCGGTAAGGTCATTTGTTCTAGGGTTTGGGCAATAAGTGTATAAGTGGGGAAAAAGGTTTTTGTTGGCAGAATAAAAAGGATTTGTTGAAAGTCGTAAGCCACACTGGAGAGAAAGGTCTTTATTTTGTTCTGGTTCTCGCGACTTAAGCCAAGAGGTAAGGAAAAAGCAGATGCGGTGAGATCATCTGGGGAAAAGGCTGCTGGTTGTACAGAAACCTGATTGGTAGGTTGCTCATTTACCGCAATGGGTAGAATCTTGATCAGTTCATACCATTCCCCGGCGCGTTTAGGAAATTGTGCAGATGTATCTGTGACGATACAAATTGGTTGCATAGAGTTTGCTCACCCCTTCTTTCGAACGGAATGCCTATTCGATCGAAATGATGAAATAATAATGGGGTTGTCCACCTTCTTGTACTTCGATTTCCTGTTCAGGGTAGGCAAATCGGATTTCGTCAGCAATTTGATTGGCTTCTTGTTTGGTTAGGTCTTTGCCATAGAAGAGGGTGATCAGTTCAAAGTGATCTGCATGGGCGATCTGCATGAGTTCTAACGTGACCTCTTGAAGTGATGTAGAAGAAGCAACCAATTTGCCATTGTGCAAGGCGATGAACTCGCCTTCTTTGACCGAGACACCATCAATTTCAACGCTGCGCGTTGCTCGGGTGATCTCTCCGGTCTCGACTTGAAGCAGTGCTTCTTGCATTTCGTCAACGACGGTTTGGAAGTCTTCGTGTGGGGATAGGCGCATCATGGCGGCTAAACCTTGAGGAACTGAACGGCTGGGGATCACCGCCACCTTTTTTACGGTCAATTCTTTGGCTGCTTCTGCTGTGCGAATGATATTCTTGTTGTTGGGCAGGATGACGATTTTATCGGTGGGCAAATTTTCAAAGGCGGCGAGAATTTCTTGTGTTGATGGGTTCATGGTTTGTCCACCGTGAACAATCGCTGCAGCCCCAAGGCTGGCAAACACCCTTGCGATGCCGGCGCCTGGCGCAACAGCAACTGCAGCAATGTGTCCAGGCTCAACCGGGGCAAGGGTGAGCTGCGTAACGCTGCTCTTTTCTTCAGTTTGCTCCATCTGAGCAGCTAAATTTTCCATGGCAACTTTGGTGAAAATACCTAATTGTTTGACATATTCGATTGGTTCGTATTGCCTTCCGTCTGCGACATGGATGTGAAGACGATAAATGCCATCTCCTTCGCCGAGCTGGATGGATGTTCCCATCTCTTCGAGATCGCGATAAAAGGCTTCGAGATCGAGTTTATCAAAGGGCCGAAAATCGATCACCACTTCGACGTCCTGCCCGGGTTCAATGATTTTCATGGTTCTTTGTAAGTTCATCGATGCAATGGGCATAACAGTAGAAGTTGGCGAATCGAGTGGCAATCCTTTGGCTAAGCGGAGCATCCCTTCGAGGATAAAAAACAATCCTTTCCCGCCTGAGTCAACAACTCCTGCTTCTTTGAGTACCGGCAGTAAGTCGGGTGTTCGTTGTACCGATTGATCGGCTGCAGTGACAATTTTTTCAAGCAACTCCAGTAAGTCCGTAGTCTGAGGAAGAGCTTCTTGAGCAGCCGCAGCAACATCTTTGATCACCGTCAAGATTGTGCCCTCTACTGGACGGACAACGCCTTTATAGGCGGTATCGCGTGCGGAGGCGAGTGCCTTGACAAACAAGGGGATATCTAGCATTTCAAAATTGTCTACTGCGCGAGCGAATCCACGCCAAATTTGTGAGAGAATGACTCCTGAATTGCCTCTTGCACCCATTAATGCTCCATGCGCAATGGCATGGGATACTTTTCCAAAGTTCCTTTCGTTCCCATTTGCTACTTCGTCAAAAGCTGCCTGCATGGTCAAGACCATATTGGTGCCGGTGTCACCATCGGGGACTGGAAACACATTCAACGAATTGACGATCTGTTGGTTAGTACGTAACCAGGTCAAACCTGCTTCAACTAATATCTTTAATGTTTCTCCGTCTACGTGGGTAAGGTGTCTCCCTGTTCGGTCTGGCTGATGTCCGATCTTTTGATCAAAACGCATAAATGACTCCTCGATATTCACAAGCTTACCTTTAATCTTCTTCGCTGATTCGCAGACCGCGGACATGGACATTCACACACGCGACGGGTAAACCGAGGGCTTTTTCGACATGGTAGCGTACCGTGTCGCGGACACTTGAAGCTACAGCGGAAATTCGAGTTCCATATTCGACAATGATATAGATATCGATCTGAATTTCGACTCCATCGTAGCTTACATCAACACCATGTAAGGGGTCTTTGACTAATTTTTGGCTGACGCCGTTAAAAAAATTCTTATGGGCAAGGCCAACTACACCGTAAGATTGTAAGGCAGCCTGATAGGCGATGGTGGCGATGACGCGGGGGGAGACATAAATTGTACCAAGTGGAAGGACTTCTTTCGTCATACGTAACCTCTGGAATGATTAACCATCAAACTTGTCAAGAGATACGAGTTGTGGTAAACTTCGCCTGCTCGTTGACAGCAGAAACCTAAGTTTAAATGATAGGAAGTGATCTTATGGCTAAATGTGAGCATTGCGGAAAGAAAACCGTATTTGGGCAGAATCGACCTTGGTCGAAGAAAGCCACAAACCGAACCTTTCGCCCTAATTTGCAGGTGGTTAGCCTTTATGAGGGCGGTAAAAAGGTGCGTAAGGTTTTGTGTGCTAAGTGCATTCGTACCTTGGCGAAGAGTGAGTAAATCTCTCATCTAGCTTTCGTAGCCTTTAGATAAAAATCGCGGCGAGTGCCGTGATTTTTATTTTCGCCGCTCATTCGCAATGATACCCGCGGATAAGATTTCTGACAAGTGTTTGAGTTCCATAGCATCTCCGCTTCATGGCTCTGACAGGGATAACTTCTTTGCCATTGAAACTATAAATATCATTGATCAAGTTAGCCTGGACGTGCTTTTATTGGAATAAGAAATAGACCCATATCCAAAGCGGAATTAAACCCCCTACAGCTAAGACAGTCAGCAATCCCAGTAATACAGTAATCCAATCCACCTGAAGGGGATTGGATTCTTCGGTGCTAGGGATAGCGGGGGCTAAGGTGTGGATCGGGCGTGAATCGAAATGAGGGGGTGGGGTATTTGCAGTTTGGGGCTTACTGATGGTTTGTGAAATGGATGGGGAAGGGGTGACTTTTTGGGAGTCGATTTTACTTAAAGGAGCTGTGCCGTACAATTCGTTTTGGACACTGACCAAGATACGCCCGAATTGATCGGCAGTGCGGTAACGCGCAGACGGTTCTTTAGAAAGCACCTTCAAGATCACGAGTTCGAGGGTTGGAGGGATGGAAGGATTGTAGCGGCTGGGGGGTGGAGGTGGATCTTCACGGTGCATTCTGGCGAGTTCCTCGGCGTTAGCAGCTTGAAAGGGCAATTGGCCGGTCAACATCTCATAAGCAACCACGCCGAGTGAATAAACATCCGAAGCAGGGGAAGGGGCTAAGCCGGCGGCTTGTTCAGGTGAAAAGTATTGAGGTGAGCCCCATACGACATCGCTTTTTTCTTCGGGATGGATAGAAGCCAGAGCACGGGCAATTCCGAAATCGGTGACTTTAAGTCGTCTATCTGGGGTAATGATGAAGTTTTGGGATTTGATATCGCAATGGACGATGCCAGCCCGATGCGCATAGCCTACACCTGCGCAAGCTTGAATCATTAATGCTAGCGTATCCCGCACCGAGAAGTGGCCTTTTTGTTTCAAGTAACTTTTTAAATCTGTACCGGGAACATGTTCCATGACAATGTACAATCGTCCTTTGTCGTAACCAAAATCGTGGACGGTTACAATGTTGGGATGAGAAAGGTTAGCTGCTGCCCGCGCTTCTTGACGGAAACGTTCTTGAAAGGCGGGATCCGGAGAGTAAGTCTCGCGTAATAGTTTTATGGCAACATACCGATCCAAACGTTGATCGTGGGCACGATAGACGACTGCCATTCCACCGGTGCCGAGGCGTTCCAGAAGTTTATAGCGCTCGTTGAGGATCACTTCTGCGGACATTTCTGATACAATCTCCTAGCAAGTATTGTACCATGCCATGATTTTAGGTACGGACGGTGAAAAATGTCGAAATCTAAGCCTTACTTAGGCTTGCTAGGGGCACTGCTCTTCGCGTGTTGCTTAACAATCGGAGCGGTTATCCTCAGCAGAAGCAGTCATGATGCTCAGAACGATCTCTACCCCACCGCAATCGTTGAGGTTATTCCTGCTCCCACTTTAACTCCTTCAGTTGAGCCAACGCTGACGGATGTGGCTGCTCAACAGGGTTCAATCGATGCTCCCGATGAAAGACCTTCGGATGAGCAAATACGAGTCGGCGACTCGGTTCAAATTTATGGCACCCAAGGGGATGGATTGCGTTTACGAGCATCCCCGAGCTTGGACGGCAATATCCTTTTATTGGCTTTCGAGGGTGAAATTTTTCGTGTGGAAGATGGACCTGAGGAGGCTTCTGGTTATACCTGGTGGTACTTGGTTGCCCCTTATGATGAGAACATTTATGGATGGGCAGTTCAAAATTATCTAAAAATCGTTCAAAGCCAAGAATAAAGATTTCGATACAAATTAATCATCCCCCTTTATCGTTCGTGCTTACCCATCAGGGGGGATGGAACTAAGAAACCAAAAATAGTTCTATAAATAATCGCGTAAGTTATGTTCAACTGCATAAGCGGCAGCTTCAGCGCGATTACTCACACCTAGTTTGGAAAGGATACTGGAGACGTAATTTCTCACCGTTCCTTCCCCTAAGAAGAGTGCTTTTGCTATTTCTCGGTTGGTCTTGCCCTCCGATACCAGCAAGAGGACATGACGCTCTTGCTGGGTCAATGCTGAAAAGGCTGAAGCCTCCTCTTCTTTTGCAGCTTTGCGAACTTCTTGAAAGATTCGTTGGGTTACTGCGGGGTCTAAGAGGGCTTCACCGCGTCCAACAGCTTCGATGGCACGGACGAGGTCTTCCCCACCGATTTGTTTCAGGACGTAACCAGAAGCCCCAGCGCGAATTGCCGAGAAAAGCATCTCATCTTCTGCGTAGGAGGTCAACATGATGACTTTGGTGTTGGGATACTTCTCGGCTATCTCCTCACAAGCTTCGATGCCGGAGCCACCAGGCAAACGAATATCCATGACGACTACATCTGGTGCGTGGGTGGCTACTCGCTCGATTGCTTCACGGGCTGTGCTGGCTTCGGCGACCACCTCGAAGTTCGGATGGCGATCTAAAAGGGATTTTAAACCTAAGCGGACTACTTCATGATCATCTACCAATAAGATTCTCTGCTTAGCCATTTCTAGCCTCCAAAAGTTTATTGCGCTTCTGTTTCGGTTGCTTGTGCTTGTTGCCGGCGAAAATCAACAAAACGATACCCTACTCCTCGTTCGGTTAGGATATATTGGGGATTGGCGGGGTCTTTTTCGATTTTCTTGCGTAGATAATTGATATACAAGCGAACATAATGGGGTTCATCGCGATATTCGTAACCCCACACTTTGGTCAACAACTGGTCATGGGTGACAACCCAGCCGGCATTTTGAACCAGATGATAGAGTAGGCGGTATTCCGTAGGGCGAAGCTGAACGAGTTGTCCATCTACCCAAACTTCACGCCGCCCGAAATCTAGCTTTAGGCGGTCATCAACTTCAATGACTCCATGAACAGCCGGTGTAGCCATTTCGACGCGCCGTAAAACTGCCCAAACCCGACTGACCAACTCGCGAGGGCTAAACGGTTTGGTGATGTAATCATCGGCGCCAAGCTCCAAACCTCGCACTCGGTCATCCTCTTCGCCTTTGGCAGTCAACATAATCACCGGCACAGAGCTGGTCTCACGAATAATCCTAAGGACTTCAAAACCATCCAAGTCGGGTAGCATGACGTCTAAGATGACCAAGTCCGGCAGAAGCGTGCGGACTTTGTCAATTGCTTGCATTCCACGGTATGCTTCGCTTACCTTGAAGCCGTCGTGTTCAAGGTTCAAACGTACAAAGCGTACCATTCGTTCTTCGTCATCAACCACCAAAATGTGTCGGTTGGTTAAGCGAACATCATCCATTTGTTTTACTTTCCTTATTCCCTAACGAATCCAATGATCTCTTCTTCTTCACGTGGGGTAACGACTTCGATGAAACTTATGCGGTGAATCGGGAAAATGGCAATCATCGATTCGCGATCGATATATGGAACCTCTTTGCCGTCCCGTTGGCGAGGCTCATGAATCACGACAAGATTGTCCGTTGGTTTGGGGAGTTCATCAACTTCCCCAACAATCGGCTCGGCATTCGAAATATGGACAATGAGGGTATAAGACATAGCTCCTTTACCTCAAATAGAAGAGGAAGTTTCTAGAAATTTTACCAGAATTACCGAGATATTGTCCGGCCCTCCAGCCTCATTGGCAAGTTGCGTAAGGCGAGAACAAGCCTCTTGAGGATGAGAGGATTGAAGAATGGTTTCGGCAAGTAATCTTTCGGGTACTGCTCCCCATAAACCGTCCGAACAAAGTAACAGATAACCTGAAGATGGAAGAGGCAGAGAAAAAACATCTGCTTCGATAGGATCGGTTTGGCCTAAAGCGCGATAAAGGACATTGCGTTGGGGGTGAGTTTGGGCCTCTTTTTCGGAGATTTGGCCTAATTCAACCAAACGTTTGACCAGTGAATGATCGCGAGTGTAAAGTTTTAGTTCACCATCCTCCCCGACATAATAGGCGCGACTATCGCCGATATGGGCGATGGTTAGGGTTTTAGCGAAGATTAAAGCGCACGTGAGGGTAGTCCCTCCACCACTTGCTTTTTGAAGCACTTGTTGATGAGCGGTTAACATGGCTTCTTTCAGGATACTCAAGAAGGAATTTTGGGGTTGGGGGGTTGGAGGAGTCAGTTGGGGGATAAATAACCGTTCAAGAAGTGTGGATGCCATGCTATTGACGGCCACTTTGCTGGCGATCTCGCCATGCAGATGTCCACCCATCCCATCGGCGATTGCAAAGATACCGACATTCTGGATTTTATCTTCAAATGCAATGCTGAGTTCAAAGGTTAATATTGCATCTTCATTATATTCGCGCTGTAAACCATTGGATTGTGCAAATGCCACTTGCAAACGTGGCTCTTGTAATCCAACCTGAGTGTTAGAGGGAGGCTGCTCATTGGTAGAGTGCCCTTGTAATGATGCTTTGGGATTTTTCCTTTGTTGGCGTTGAAAAAGACTTTTCACAGTTTTTTCTCCAAGGCTTATGGTAACGCGGGTAGGGCGTACAGGTTTCCGTCTGTTGAGCCAATAAAGACTTGATCATTATAGACCAATGGCGTACCGGTTATTGCTCCTTTGGTCTGAAATTTCCAGACTAGCGATCCATTTTGAATGTCTATACAGTAAAGGTGTTGATCGACTGAACCGAAATAAAGCCGTCCTTCAGAGAAAACTGCTGAGCCGGTAACTTGATGTTCTGTCATATAGCGCCATTGCTCTTTTCCGTTTCGAATATCGATGCAATAAACGTTCCCATCTGTGCAACCGATAAATAAAAGCTCTCCACTGACACAGGGGGTAGAGATTGTTGGTTTTCCTAAACGGAAGCGCCAAATCTGCCACCCTGTTTTTGCATCTAGAGCATATACCATACCGTCTAAAGAACCAAAGAACACCATCTCGTTAACTACAATTGCTGAGCCGGTAATTGACCTTTTTGCTCTAAAGCGCCAGCGAATGGCGCCGCGGAAATCAACGCAGAGGAAATCACCATACTCGTTTCCAAAGAAAAGATAATCTTCGGAAATAAAAGGTGTCGATCGAATCGGCGCGCCGCTGTCTAGTTTCCATACTGCATTACCAGAGATGAGATTGATAGCATGCAGGCGAGCATCATCAGAGCCAATAAAAATATGTCCCCCAGAAGAAGCCGGTGACGAATAAATTGCCCCCTCTGTATAATAAGACCAAAATATTTTTCCTGAGAGTTGATTGATCACGTGCACACGACGGTCGGCAGCTCCAAAGATCACATTTCCATCCTCGATGATTGGTCGGCTGACGATCGGCCCATCGGTTTGATAGCGCCAGATCATCTCCCCCTTGTTCGCCTGTAGAGCGTATAAATTGTGATCATATGATCCGAAGAATATCCATCCATCTTTGTATGTCGGAGCGCCGCGAATTTCATCCTGACAGGTAAAAATCCATAAGGGTTGGATTTTCTGCAGGGAGGTTGACCCCACTTGATGAGGAGAAAAAGAAGGTGCGCTTTTACTTAAGATGGCTTCTAAAGCCATTTTCATGTCTCGAGCAGATTGGAAGCGATCAAGGGGATCATATTGGAGAGCCTTAATGATCACTGCTTCTAGCTCAGGGGGAACAGCGGGGTTGAGCTGACGTACCGGTCTTTCGCCAAAGGAAAAAGGCGCTTCAAGACGAGGATCTCGCTTGGTTAAGAAATGATGTAGCGTTGCACCGAGAGAGTAGATATCGGCGAGATGAGAGGCTTGACCGCGATATTGTTCTGGAGGGGAATAACCTTCGGTACCTACCATAGTACCTTTTTGGTCACCTCGGAACGGCTTGGCGATGCCAAAGTCGATGAGCATCACTTTGCCATATTGATTGATCATTACATTAGAAGGTTTCATATCGCGAAAGATGATCGGTTCGGGTTGGTGCGTGTGAAGATAATTGAGTACATCACAGATTTCGATTGCCCATTGGATCACCTGCGGAATGGGGATATCTTCCTCAATCAGAGCCTCTAATGTTTTGCCATTGATGAGTTCGAGGACAAGATAAGAACGGTCATGAGCGGTGAAATAATCGAAAATACGCGGGATAGCTGGATGGTCGAGGGTAGCCAGTAAGTTGGCTTCTCGCTCAAAGTTACGAATAATCGAGGAACGCACCACTGGGTCGCGTGTTTGGATAATCATTTCTTTCACCGCGACCTGTTTGACCACATTTGGGAAATGTAGGTCGCGCGCTTTATAAACCGCTCCCATGCCTCCTACCCCTAAAACCCCTTCGATGAAATAGCGATTTGCTAGGGTAGAGCCAATTTTGAGCTGATCGGTTACAATGGGTATGGATTTATCGAGAGGTGGTTCTTTTATGGGTTTAAGGTGATCGTCGGTCATCTTGGGTTCTTGTTTTATAAAAAGTTTTGGCTATACTTTTTGTCTCCCCCTAAGTATAATTCGATTTTAGCGATGAACATAGATGAACTGAACTATCAATCCCCTTTTTCATGGCGATATGGGTCTGCTGAAATGCGGGCAATTTGGAGCGAGCGGCAGAAACATCTCCTATGGCGCAAGCTCTGGTTGGCACTAGCAGAAACGCAGGCTGAATTTGGGCTGGTGAAGGGTGAGCAACTTGAGGATCTAAGGGTAAATCTGGAGAAAATTGACTTAGACCGGATTGCAGAGATTGAACGGGATGTTCAGCATGACCTGATGGCAGCCATAAAAGCTTATGCCGAGCAGTGTCCGTTGGGAGGTGGCATCCTTCATTTCGGTGCAACTTCAATGGATATCAAAGACAATGCAGATGCTTTGCGGGTATATGATTCGCTGGTGTTGATCGAGCAAAGATTGAAGGAGTTGCTTGATGCTTTTTGTATGCAAATTGAAAAATATGCCCGATTTCCCGTGATGGCTTTTACACACTTGCAACCAGCAGAACCAACCACGTTGGGCTATCGTTTTGCTCAGTATGCCCAGGATCTATGGATGGACTGGGTTGAATTGCACAGAAGATTGGATGATTTCTATCTCAAAGGTTTTCGCGGCGCGGTTGGAACCAGTGCTTCGTATGCCGAACTTATTGGAGAGGCAGAGCTAGGTGAATTTCATCGACGATTAGCGGAGCGAATAGGCTTGCCTTACTGTGACGCGGTGACTCAAGTTTACCCCCGCAAACAGGATTTCCGTATAGCCAATTTGCTGGCTGGAATCGGTGCTTCCCTGCATCGTTTTGCATTGGATTTGCGATTTTTACAATCTGCGCTTGCAGGAGAATGGGCGGAACCCTTTGGTGAGAAGCAAGTGGGATCTTCGGCGATGCCCTTTAAGCGCAATCCCATTCAGGCTGAAAAAATGAATGCCTTAGCCCGTCAATTGGCTCAATTCCCACGCCTTGCGTGGGATCATGCTGCTCACTCAATGTTAGAGAATACGCTCGATGATTCGGCTAGCCGGCGTACTTTGTTACCTGAGATGTTCTTAATCACCGATGAACTGCTGAGAACTGCTTTACGATTGGTCAAAAATCTCATCATCCAAGAGGAAAATATTCGCCGCGACTTTGAACGCTTTGCTCCCTTTTCTGCTACAGAAAGGATTTTAGTTGCGGCTACCCGAGCTGGAGCAAACCGTCAAGAAATTCATGAGATTTTACGTCGCTTATCAATGGAAGCGTGGGAGGAAATTCGACACAGCGGACAAAATCCACTCATTGAAAAGGTTCTAGGGGAGCCAACTTTATTATCCTATTTATCCACCGATCAGTTGCGCCAATTGCTGAGCGTGGAAGAATACCTTGGCGATGCACCCCAAAGGTGTGAACATCTTGTATCCCGCATCCGAGAGGACTTAACCAAAAAGAGGGTGGGCACTACGGGCAGAAAACATCTTTGATGTCCACCCCCCTTAGAAGATTACTCTCTCCAATCCTTTTCAGGTCGAGGTTTATTGTCAAGAATCGCCTCGATTTTCTCCATAACCTCGTCGGTTAGTTTAGGTACTACATCGAGGGCTTGCATATTTTCTTGCACTTGTTGTGGCTTTGAAGCGCCGGTGATTACCGTGCTGACATTGGGATTCTTGAGACACCAAGCAATCGCTAATTGGGCTAAGGTGCAGTTGAGTTCCTGAGCGATGCCGGCTAAGCGTTTGACGGCAGTAATTTTTCGTTCGAAAGCTTCTCCTTGGAAGCGTTGGCGCAGCCATTCATACCCAGGTAAGGAAAGACGGCTTCCTTCTGGAATCCCTTCGTTATATTTGCCGGTGAGCAAACCACTTGCCAGGGGACTCCAAATTGTTGTCCCTAATCCAATGGTGCGATAAAGGTGTGCATATTCGGATTCTACACGCTGGCGAGCAAACATGTTGTACTCAGGCTGCTCCATAACCGGCGGGATGAGATGTTCTCTGCGTGCAATGCCGTATGCTTCCATGATTTGCGCTGCACTCCACTCACTCGTTCCCCAATAAAACGCTTTTCCTTGTTGAATGAGCAGATTCATCGCCCAAACTGTTTCCTCGATGGGGGTGTATAGATCTGGCCGGTGGCAGAAGACCAAGTCGACATATTCCATTTGCAGCCTTTTCAGGGAAGCGTTCATCCCTTCCATAATGTGTTTGAAGGATAGACCTCTGTCATTGGGTCCGTCTCCTCCCCAGAAGATTTTTGTGGAGATAACCAAATCCGAGCGCTTCCAGCCGGTCCTTTTCAGGATATTACCCATCATGATCTCGGATTTGCCTTTAGCATATACTTCCGCATTATCGAAAAAATTGACTCCGGCTTCGTAGGCTGCTTTCATGCAGGCGTAGGCAACTTCTTCATCGACTTGATCTCCAAAGGTTACCCAAGAACCAAAAGACAGCGCCGAAAGCTTTAAACCAGTTTTACCAAGAAAGCGATATTCCATACCGAACTCCTTTAGGTTGAGATTGATTTTGGACGTATTTTATCAAGTCCTTCTTCGAGAAATTGTGCCGATGAGGCTGCCAGGATAGCATAGTCTTGGGATTGGTAGTCAACATCGGTTCTCAATGGAAAGGGTGAATTGTTATCCAGCGGCGCAATCACTCCGCCAGATTGGGGGACAAGCAGCCAAGCCCCGGCAATATCCCAGATTTTAGCTTGAGCATCGAATGCAATACGGGCAGCGCCGCGTGCCACACTTGCCATTGAATATCCTGCGCTCCCCAAAATACGTGTTTTATAGCGAAGATCGATCTCGTACTTTCGGTGGGCGCGGGAGCAACATGAGAAGAATGATATTCGCTGGTCATTATGAATATTTTCAACATGGATGACTTTGCCGTTTAATTGGGAAGGTTGATCCAAGTGAGCTTGATAAAATTCCTCTAAGGCAGGGAAGTATTGTACCGTAAACGATGGAAGTCCGTTTTCGATTCGGCTGAGCAAGACTCCCCAATAATGAAGTCCTAAGGCAAAGTTGGTTGTTCCATCCAGGGGATCGACAATCCAACCATCATGGGCGAGGGAGTCGATACTTGGCGAGACTTCTTCGCTCAGAATAAAGTCGTGTCCGAAGTACTTTTGGATTTCAGAATGAATGAACTCATCGGCGACAAGATCTGCTTGGGTTACCAGGGTATGATCCTTTTTGCGTTGGATGGATAGCTTCCCTTCTTGGAAGTAACCTAATAACATCTTACCTACCTGAAGAACGAGGTGATGGGCAAAATCGAGTTCTGAAGAGATGTTAGATGAGCTCATGGGACGCGGTAAGGTCTTCTATGCAGGATAAATCATTTCAATATAATCTTTGGTGACGTTGTTCTCTGGAGAGCCACCCAGTGCGCGAATCAAATTGGCAGCAATTTCTGCTTTGTATTCAGCATCGCGTTTGCTCCACGTGCGGCTTTTGACTTCCAAGAAATAGCCGAGGTTGGGGTTCTCTAGATGGTCAAGGTTGATATAAACCGCTGTTCCTTGATAGAGCACCCGCCAACGCAAGCGATCTTTCACAATAGACACCTCTTGGATGGGCTTGAAGTATTCCCGATAGAACCGTAAACTGTGGGTAGCCGGAGCAATATAACGGCTGCGCGAGAGCAGAACATCTCCATCGAAACTGGCTTCGCGCGGCGAGCCTAATAATGTCAGCCGATAGCGAACATTGGTGATATTTCCTTTTTCATCGAGCATTTCGTCTTCTCGGTATCGCAAGTAACCCTGATTGGGGTCAGAGAAGAAGAAATAGGTATCGTATTCGTGATAATGACGAAAATAGAGAATCTCTAAATCGTTTTGGTTAATAGCATCGAGGACGGGTTGTGGGTCGGGTATCTGAACTTTAACCTGAACCTCAAAGCTTTCAGCTTCGGTTGCCCCACCAATGGCGATGAGTTTAGAAAGGATGGATTGCTCCCGTTTAATCAAGAAGATGTCGATTTTGCGCGCATACTCCTGGGCATGAAGCCGTAGCTCTTCCTCATCAATGCCGAGCAGTTGGCGGTCGCGCATCAACCATTTTCCATTTACCATTACATCGGTTACATCGTGATTATGGGCTGCATAAACCATTTGAGCATATATTGCTTGCCCATCGCGACGGAAGTGAGGTACATTATGCAAAGGGGAGATGTCTACGAGGATCAAATCTGCCCGCTTGCCTGCTTCTAGTGAGCCGGTCAAATGATCGAGATGGAGAGCTTTTGCGCCGAGACGGGTTGCCATACTCAAGGCTTGTTGGGCAGGTAGGGCAGTGGGATCATTACTGACTCCCTTGGCGAGCAGTGCAGCTAAACGCATCTCTTCAAACATATCCAAATCGTTGTTTGAGGCTGGTCCATCCGTACCAATGCCAACCGCTAGACCTGCATCTAACATTCTCTTCACCGGAGCAAATCCCGAAGCTAATTTTAGGTTAGAGGAGGGGTTATGGGCAACGCCGGCATTGTGGTGTAAAAGGGTATGTATTTCTCCATCGTCGATGTGAACACAGTGGGCTGCTAATACCTTTGCTTCAAAGAGGTTTTGTTTCTTAACATAAGGGATCACTGGCATACCATGCTCGGCACGCGATTCTTCGACCTCGCCGGCTGTCTCGGCGAGATGTGTGTGTAGTGGGACATCGAATTCCTGGGCTAACTCCGCAGAAGCGCGCAAGATCTCGGCAGTACAGGTGTATGGAGCATGGGGAGCAATGGATGGAACGATCAAAGGGTGTCCAACCCACCGTTGAATGTAATCACGGGCAATGGCTAAAGATTCCTCGTAATAGAGGGCGTCTGGGGCAGGAAACTTAAGCACAGTTTGAGAACAAACAGCTCTCATCCCAACTTGAGCGGTAGTTTTGGCGATATGTTCTTCGAAATAGTACATATCGGCAAAACAGGTGATGCCACAGCGGATCATCTCGGCTAGCGCGATCTGAGTGCCAAGGACAACAAAATCTGGCGAGACGAATTCCCTTTCGACCGGCATCATGTAGCCTAGCAGCCATACATCCAGGCGCAGGTCATCTGCCAATCCCCGCAAGAGAGTCATGGGCACATGGGTATGAGCGTTGATTAAGCCAGGCATGACCACTTTATTGCCACAATCAACCGTATTCTTAGCTTGGTATGTCTTCAGGATTTCTTGCTCTTCTCCAACGGCGAGAATCTGTTCGCCTTTGATCGCAACTGCCCCGCGTTCGAATTGGGTCAGATTTTCATCCATCGTCAGCACAATGGCGTTGGTCAAAAGCAGATCGGCGTTTTCTTTCGGATTGTCCACGGTTTTTCCTTTCTAGAGATTGCGCAGAATATCCAAAGCATGATGCACTGCCCAGCGGGGTGCGTTTTGGGGTGGTCCACCATAAGGCTTGGTGAAGGTTTGCCGACTCTCTGGGGTGATCAGATGAAGATAGACTTGTTGCACTTCTTTTTCGGGTAGGATCAGGACTCCCAAACCGCAGTCAGCTTTTGAAAACTGGCAGAATGCCTCGGTTTGAGCAAAAAATTCGTCCGCATTTCCGCAAATAGTCAGGGTTTGTGCGGCAATGAGGGGTTCACCGTAAGGTGCAAGCCTTTGCACAAGCAACCCGTTTGTACCGCACTCACAGGTGACTAACTTCCATTTTCTTATTTGCAATGCTTGAAGGGCGATTTTTTCGATGCTCTCGTCGTCTGCCCCATAGATCCAATTCCCTAAGCGATTACGAATTTCGCGTTCCATCGTTTGAATCTGCTCATTGGCTTCTTGTTCATTTTTGGCTTTAACAGCAATGCGAATGTCTACTTGTCCTGCATGGGCGGCTAAACCAACGGTGGGGTTTGGTGAGGATTCCAAGTCGGCAATTTTGCTGTCGATCAGTGACTCTCCAACGCCAATTGTATGGAGAATGCGTGTTTTGATGATTTCATTTAAGTCAAAGTGCTTCTTCAGAAAAGGAAGCACACTATTTTCCATCAAGTATTCCATTTCGCGAGGAACGCCAGGAAGACAAATGATCATTTTTTCATTTCGCTCGACAATAAAAGCCGGCGCCGTCCCCACGGGGTTTTCTAATGGGATAGCCCCTTGTGGAAGAAACGCCTGACGACGGTTGTTTTCCGTTGGAGTTCGCCCATAGCGTCGAAAACGTTCTTCAATCTGTTCCCACAGGGTAGGATGATATTCAAGGTCAACCTCAAAAGCCAAAGCAACTGCTTCTCTTGTTGGGTCATCTATCGTCGGCCCTAATCCCCCGGTGGAGAGAATGACTTGACAGCGGTTGAATGCCTCCCGAATAAAGGCGGCTATCCGATGAGAATTATCCCCTACAGTCGTTTTGCGGTAAACATCTAACCCAATGCCGCGTAATTGTCGAGCAATATAAGCCGCGTTGGTGTCGGTAATTTCCCCTAACAGGATTTCGGTGCCAATGGTTAGAATTTCTGCGGATATCATAACTCTATTATATTTGTTGATTGTATCAGGGTTTTTAGATGCTTGACAACTTGATTTCTATTCTCAATAAAGGTTTTATTACCATGGTTATGGTAAAATCACGGCGTATGGATGCCCAAACTGAAGGAGAAAAAACTCATCCACCTAGCTTGATCGGTTGCTTGCGCAAAGGATTTGATGCCATCGCCAATCACGTCGTTCTAATTCTCTTTCCGATTACCCTAGACGCATTTTTGTGGTTAGGACCTCGTTTAAAAGTGACCCGCTTGGTGGAAAGGATGTTGGCGAGCTGGCATGAGTTCTATTCCAGCGGGGCATTACCCAATGATGAGGCGTTAAGAATTGGACAACAAGTTTGGGGTGCGATCGGTGAACGGCTGAACCTTTTCATTTTTCTTCGCACCTATCCAATCGGTGTATTTAGCCTGATGGCCGGTGTGCAGCCTATCTACTCACCTTTTGTTGAGCCGTTGGTGATTCAAGTCAGTTCATTAAGAATAGTGTTTTTCACTTGGTTGGCTTGTTCGTTAGTTGGTCTCCTAGCTGGGAGTATTTACTTTAGCTTGGTAGCTCAAGCAGCTGTTCAAGGAAGTATTGATTGGGTGGAGTCGATTAAATCTTGGGTTCGAAATAGTCTGCATAGCTTGACATTGACTGTATTTTGGTTTTCTATCATTGCATTGGTTGGTTTGCCTTGCAGTTGTTTGATTTCACTATTGACCTTTGGGAACTTGGCTGCAGCCCAGTTTGGTGTGATTGTGATGATCGGTGTTATGATTTGGTTACTGTTACCCCTGGTTTTTTCCCCTCACGGGATATTTGTCTATTCAAACGATGTTTGGAAATCCATTAAACAAAGTATCCAACTGACCCGTTTCACTTTCCCTAATACCCTCGTTTTGCTCTTAATTGTTTTTACAATTGGGGAGGGGATGGATATTATCTGGCGTTTTCCCAAGGAGACTTCATGGTTAACGCTCATAGGAATCGCGGGTCATGGTTTTGTTACTAGTGCCTTATTGGCGACGACTTTTGTTTATTATCGCGAGGCTACAATTTGGGTAAACGATTTGCTTCGCAAGGCAGAAACGGTGTCGGTATCCTGAAGTCCGAAATCAGGTAAGGAGGATGTGTGGTAAAGAATAGTACGGCTTCTTATGAGGCTAAAGATATTCAAGTACTAGAGGGTTTAGAGGCTGTTCGACGTCGCCCTGGCATGTATGTCGGCGGCACAGATATTAAAGCATTGCATCACCTCATTTACGAGGTGGTCGATAACTCTATCGATGAAGCATTAGCTGGAGCTTGTGATCGAATCGAAATCGTTATTCACCCCGACCGAAGTGTTAGTGTCACGGATAATGGACGAGGTATACCGGTAGATATCCATCCCCAGATGAAAAAACCTGCTCTTGAAGTGGTGATGACCATCTTGCATGCGGGTGGGAAATTTGGTGGTGGAGGATATAAAGTGTCGGGTGGTTTGCATGGAGTAGGGGTATCGGCAGTCAATGCGCTCTCGGCATGGTGTGAAGTAGAAGTCAAGCGAGATGGACAGATCTATTTTCAACGTTATGAGCGCGGCTATCCGACAACACCGGTGAAAGTCATTGGTAAAGTCGATCCTTCTCAAACCGGCACAAAAACGACTTTCCGGTACGATGACGAAATTTTCAAGGGCGATTTAGATTTCCGCTTTGATACCCTTGTTCAGCGTTTTCGTGAGATGGCTTTTGTTACCCGCGGAGTTACGATTTACTTCTTGGATGAGCGAAGCGGTCATGAAATGACGTTCTACTTTGAGGGGGGGATAAACTCCTTTGTTCGTTATCTGAATCGAAACCGTCAAGTATTACATCCGGTTGTGCACGTTGAAAAGGAAATCGACGGCATTACGATTGATGCTGCCATTCAATATACCGATGCGTATGCTGAATCGGTATATTCCTTTGCGAACACCATCAATACCGTTGATGGTGGCACTCATTTGACCGGCTTGCGTTCTGCCATTACGCGAACGATCAATGACTATGCCCGACGAAATAACTTTCTGAAGGACAATGATCCGAATTTTAGTGGGGATGACACTCGCGAGGGATTAACTGCTATCATCAGTGTCAAGCACCCCGATCCCCAATTCGAAAGCCAGACGAAAGTCAAACTGATGAATGCAGAGGTGCAGACTCTGGTACAACAGGTCGTGGGAGAAACCTTTACAACCTTTTTAGAGGAGAACCCTTCAGCCGGTAAAGCTATTGTCCAAAAGTGTCTTACGTCAGCGCGGGCGCGCGATGCTGCACGCAAAGCGCGTGATTTGGTCATCCGTAAGTCTGCATTGGAAAGCCTGACATTACCGGGCAAGCTAGCGGATTGCTCCGAACGGGATCCACAAAAAACCGAACTGTTTATCGTGGAGGGCGATTCTGCGGGTGGCAGTGCTAAACAGGCGCGTGATCGTCATTTTCAAGCGGTATTGCCATTGCGTGGAAAAATTCTGAACACCGAGCGTGCCCGTCTGGATAAAATCTTAGCCAGCAATGAAGTCAAGGCGCTCATTTCTGCTCTTGGAATGGGGATTGGAGATAGTTTTGATCTATCGGGCTTGAGATATGGGCGGGTAATCA
>FWPU01006306.1_pt1 | contig 24025 bp, 17 predicted proteins | sample 2228361 | NCBI WGS metagenome assembly FWPU01 (sample SAMEA103939777, study PRJEB20133) | metagenome
AAGCCGTCCGCCACCCCCTTCCAGTCTCACTCCTCCCCTCTCCTGACGGAGGTCAGGGGAGGGGACAGCATCGAAGGGGTTGTCGGACGGGCGGGAAAGCTGCCCGACAACCCCCACCCTTCGCACTCCCTTGCCCTCGCCTCGCGGGGGAAGTGGGCAAGGGGGATGGAGGGCCTGAGTAGTTACAGCGGATTATGCATCGGTCAGAGGCCGCGCGGCATGAGGTATATCATATGGACTTTTGGACGATTTGTGCTATGCTATCGTCGCTCTACGCCATGATCACAGTGCAGGTCCAGTTTTTCGGCAGCGTGCAGCTTTTCACCCGGCGAATGCGACCGGAGGTCGCGCGCGATCTTCCCCTGGTCCGTCTGCCAGATGGCGCCACCGTAGACGATCTACTCCGGCTGCTGGAGATTCCGACCGGGGAAGGCCGGCCGCTCATCAGTGTCAACCGCTTCTATCAACGCGAGAATGTGCCGCTGGCCGATGGCGATCGCATTCAGCTTTTCAAGACGGTGGTCGGCGGTGCATCCTCGTGATGTGGAGGAAGAAAACGATCAAGATATGCCAAGATTCGATTATGTGCGTGCCGGTTCGGTCGCCGAGGCGCTCCGCCTTCTGGCCGAACCGGGCCTGACGAGCAGACCGCTGGCGGGCGGGACCGATGTGCTGGTCTACATACGGCATGAGAAACCGTCGTTCGACCGGTTGGTGGACATCAGTCGCGTGCCGGAGATGAAGATTATCGAGCGCCGGGGCGATGAGGTCGTGGTGGGCGGCGCGGTGACCTACACGGAAGCCGCCGAGAGTCCTCTGCTGCGCGAGGTGGCCGCCTGTCTGGTGGAGGCCTGTTTGACGGTGGGCGGGCCGGCCATCCGCAACATGGGCACGCTGGCCGGCAATGTGGTCAATGCGGCCGCGTGCGCCGACTCATTGCCGCCGCTGACCTGCCTGGATGCGGTGGTGCATTTGTGTAGCCTGGCCGGCGAACGGACGATGGCCCTGAGCGATTTCGTCCTGGGCCCCAATCGCACGGCCATCCGTCCCGGCGAGCTGTTGACACATTTCAGTTTTGCTGTTCCTCCGGACGGTACCCGCCAGGCGTTCACCAAGCTAGGACGGCGCAACGCCCAGGCCATCTCGCGTCTCTCCATGGCGGCCATCGGTCGGCTAGACAGTCAGGGCTGTGTGGATTATGTGCGGCTGTCTCCGGGTGCGGCCATGCCTGTCCCGCGACGTTTTACCGAAGTGGAGGCTATGCTGCTGGGACAGAAGCCGAGCGATGAATTGCTGGCCGCAGCGGGCGCGCGCAGCGCCGAGGTGATGATCTCGGTCACCGGCCGACGCTGGTCCACGGAGTACAAAGAGGTGGCTATCCAGGCCCTTGCCGAGCGGACGCTGCGGAGGGTGCTGGTCTCTTGATTTGCTGCGGGGATGCGTCCTCGCTTTGGATCAGGGCATGGCGATCGTGAAGCGGCGCGGAGCGCCGCAACCCAAAGTCGCAATCCAAAAAAGGTACACGATGCTGATCGAATTCACCTTGAACCATAGACCGGTCGCAGTCGAGGCGCCGCCCGACATCACCCTGCTCACCCTACTGCGCGATTATCTCAATCTCACCGGCACCAAGGAGGGTTGCTCGGTCGGCGAGTGCGGTGCATGCGCGGTGATCATGGATGGCCGGCTGGTCAATAGTTGCCTGGTGCTGGCGCCTCAGGCGGCCGGCAGCGAGATCATCACCATCGAGGGCATCCGTGGCCCCGACGGTGGGCCAAACGACATGCAGGAGAATTTCATCACCTACGGCGCCGTACAATGCGGCATCTGTATTCCCGGCATGATCATGGCCGGCGAGGCGCTGCTCATGCACAACCCGAACCCGACCCGCGCTGAGATTCGGGCTGCGCTGGCCGGCAATCTGTGCCGCTGCACGGGCTATCAGCAGATCGTGGACGCGATTGAGGCGACGGCGCGAGGGAGAAGGGGAGATTGGTAGATTAGTAGATTAGTAGATTGGTAGATTGGTAGATTGGTAGATTGGTAGATTGGCAGCCTGGTAGCCTGGTTGTTGGCGCAACGGCCCCCAACTTACCAATTTACCAATTTACCAGTCTACCAACTTACCAACTTACCAATCCGCCAGTGAGGGACCGACACATGACAGACCACCAATACATCGGCAAACCGGCCCGCCGTGTGGATGCGCTGGAGAAGGTATTGGGCACGGCGAAGTATGTCGCTGACCGCAAGCTGCCGGGGATGTTGCACGCGCGTTGTCTGCGCAGCGACGTGCCGCACGCGCGCATCGTCAGGCTGGATGTGACGCCCGCGCTGGCTGTGCCCGGCGTGCGCGGGGTGATCACCAGCGAGGATTTCTTCGAGCACGGCCTGTACGGCTTTCCGGTCAAGGACAAATACATGCTGGCGTACCAGAAGGTGCGTTACGTGGGGGAGGCGATCGCCGCGGTCGCAGCCGACACGCCCGAAGCGGCCCTGGCCGGCGTGCAGGCCATCATCTGCGAGCTGGAGCCGCTGCCGGGCGTCTTCGACATGGAGCACGCGCTCGATCCCGACGCACCCCGGGTCGGCCCAGACCGGCCCGACGGCAAACACCCGAACTTCCTCGACAAACTAATCGTGCGCAAACCCGGTACGGGCGACCCTCCGTGGTCGCCCCCCGGATCGCCCGCCGGGTCGCCCCACGAAACGGAGTCATCATTGGTTGTTTGGGAACGATGCCCCGTCAGGCTGGAGGAGCGCTACACGGTCGGACCGCAGGAGCATGCCTACATCGAACCGGAGGGCGTCCTGGCTGTGCCGACGCGCGAGGGCGGCGTGGTCGTCTATGCCCCCAACCAGAGCCCGTTCGTCAATCACGGCAACCTGGCGCTCGTGCTCGACCTGCCGCACAACCTGGTGCGCGTGATTCAGCCGCCGGTCGGGGGGTCGTTTGGCGGCAAGGATGACATCATCTACGAAAGCTCGGCGCAGGTCGCCAAGTTAGCGTTGATCACGGGCAGGCCCGTGCGCATGGTCTTCAGCCGCGAGGAGAGCCTGATTGCTTCCTACAAACGCGATGCCATGCGCATGCACATCTGGTTGGGCGCCGACGCCGATGGCACGCTGCGCGCCTGCAAGTTCGACGGCCTGCTCGATTCGGGCGCCTATGCCTCCGAAAGCTCTTTCACTGCCTGGCGCGCCAGCATCCATGCCATGGGCGCGTATCGCTACGATGCGTGCGACGTGGACATCACGGCCGTCTATACCAACAACGGCTATTACGGCGCGTTCCGCGGCTTCGGCAACACCGAGGTCTGTGCAGCCATCGAGCAGGCGATTGACGAAATGGCCTACAAGGTGGGCATGGACCCGCTGGACTTTCGCCTGAAGAATTGCCTGCGCCTCGGCGATGAGACCGTGCACGGCCAGCGCCTGACCGAGTCGGTGGGCCTGGCCGACTGCCTGATGACCGTGCGCCGGCTCTCCGATTGGGACCGCAAACGGGCAGAATACGACCGGGCCAATCGTCGGGGCGATCCTCCCGCGGGCGCCCCGTGGGGCGGGCACGGAGGCCCGCCTCTACGGCGCGGCATCGGCGTCGCCGCTCTCTTTCACGGCACCTCGCTGGGTGCGGAGGGCCACGACTACGCCAACGCCACGATCGCCATCGAGCAGGACAATTCGATTGACATCACCTCTGGTCTGACCGACTACGGCACCGGCTCGCGCACGGTGTTCACGCTCATTGCGGCCGAGGAGCTCGGCGTGCGGCCGGAGCGCATCCACATGCAGCGGCCCGATACCGACACGGCCATCGAGTCGGGGCCGACGGTGGCCAGCCGTTCCACCATGCTCGGCGGCAATGCCATGCGCATCGCGGCCATGAACCTGCGCCAGACCCTCGACTACGCGGCGGCTGACTTGTTGGGATGTGAGCCGCACCAGCTTGTCCGCCACGGTGAGGCCTACGTCGGTCCGTCCGAGGAGCCGGTGTCATGGGAGCGGGTGGTCGCGCATGCCCGGGAGATGGGGCTGGCGCTCTCGGCGCATGGCAAGTGGACGGCCCCGCGCATCAGCTGGGATCACCATGCCGGCCGCGGTACGCCCTACATGGCCTATCATTTCGGGGCGCAGGTGGCCGAGGTCGAGGTGGACATGGGCACGGGGAACGTGCAGGTGGTCGGCTTTTGGGCCGCCCACGATCCCGGCAAGGTGATCTTCCCGCAGGGCGCCTACGGCCAGCTCTACGGCGGCATCGCACAGGGACTGGGCTATGCGCTCATGGAGCAGATCACGTTCGTGAACGGCTATCTCCAGGAGACCAACTTCGAATCGTATCTGATCCCGACTGCGGTGGATGTGCCGGAGATCGTCGGGACGTTCGTCGAGAAGCCGTTCTCCCACGGGCCATACGGCGCCAAGAACATCGCGGAGCCGGCCATGGTGCCCACTGCGCCGGCCATTCTGAATGCCATCTACCATGCCACCGGCCGCCGTATCCGTGACCTGCCGGCCAACCTGGAACGGGTGCTGCTGGGGCACGATCTCGAGAAGGGCGGATCGCCGCGGGCGTGCAAGCTGGGGCTGAAGATGGGTTGAGAAGTGTTCGTCTCGCAAAAGCCCGCGACGACCTCCTGACTGCGCAGGATGACCTGGCGCACGCGCATTGGCGCGGGGCAATGAATCGGGCTTACTATGCCGTTTTCCACGTGGCGTCGGCCGCGCTTCTCTGGCTCGATATCGAACGGGCACGGCACTCTGGAACACAAGCAGCATTCACTGAGTTCCTGGTCGAGACCGGCGTGATCTAACCGGAGTTTGGGCAAATGTACTACGCAGTCCGGGTTTCAAGCCCGCCACAATATACCGAGGAGCGTTTCCGCAAATGAATACCAGGTTGTTTCAAAAAGACTTCATCTGCACCCCCGACTGGACCGTCGAAGACCTGAACACCATGCTCGACCTGGCGTTCCGGCTCAAGGGTGAGTTCGCCATGGGCGTCTTGCACGACCACATCTTGCGTGCCAAGACGCTCTACATGCTGTTCTTCGAGGAGTCCACCCGCACCCGAAATTCATTTGAGACCGGCATGACGCAGCTCGGCGGCCACGCGGTCTGGCTGACCCCGAAGGCGACGCAGATCGGCCACGGCGAGAACGCCAAGGATACCGGCATCGTGCTGAGCAGCTACGGCCACGGCATCGCCATCCGCGACTGCCGCACCGGCATCGGCAACAAGTACCTGTACGAGATGGCGCAGTACGCCGACGCGCCCATCATCAACATGCAGGACGACGTGGATCACCCCTGCCAGGCCATGGCCGACCTGATGACGCTGATGGAGCTCTTCGGCCGCGATCTGCGCGGGCGCAAGTTCGTCATCTCCTGGACCTATGCGCCGAAGTACGTGCGACCGCTCAGCGTGCCCCAGTCGTTGGTCTGGTTGATGCCGCGCTTCGGCATGAACGTGACCCTGGCCTATCCCGAAGGCTACCACCTGATGCCCCATGTGATGGAAAAGGCGCGGCAGTTTGCCGAGGAGGCGGGGGTGACCATTACCGAGACCCACGACATGGACGAGGCGTTCAAGGATGCTGACTTCCTGTATCCCAAGTCATGGGGGCCGATCATGGTCACCGAGGATGAGGCCGAAGTCGAGGCGATGGCGGCCCAACACAAGGACTGGCGCGTTACCCGAAAGAAGATGGCGCTGGCGAAGAAACACGCGGTCTACATGCATTGCATGCCGATTGATCGCGGCCACGAAGCCGATGATGACGTGATTGACGGCCCGCAATCTATCATCTACAAGCAGGCCGAGAACCGGCTGCACATCCAGAAGGCGCTGATGGCACTGGTGATGGGCGGACGAGCGTGACGGGCGAATCGGGGGGAGGTTGGTAGGTTGGGAGATTGGTAGGTTGGTAGGGTGGTAGATTGGTAGGGTGTATGGATGCTGAGCTTGTCGGGCATGTCGCTCGCCTGGCGCGTGAGATGACCGAACGCCGCGAGCGGTTCCTGGCCGATCTGATTCGCATCCGCTCGTATACCGGCCAGGAGGGCGCGGCGGTCGAGCGCACGCTGGCGGAGTTGCGCGCTATCGGCTGCGACGAGGTGTGGACCGACTCGGCCGGCAACGCGCTGGGCCGGATCGGCCACGGGTCGCACGTGATCCTCTACGACGCGCACCTGGACACGAACGAAGTGGCCGACGAGCGCGAGTGGCCGCATCCGCCGCTGGAGCCGGTCGTCGAGGGCGATACGATGTTCGGCCTCGGCGCGTCCGATTGCAAGGGAGGCGTCGCGGCGATCGTCTACGGCGCCGCGATCCTCAAAGCGCTGGACGAAGAAGTCGGGGTTCTCCGGAGAACTCCGATTTCTGTGGTGGTTATGGGCGCGACGCTGGAGGAGGACGCGGAGGGCTTTGCGCTGCGCTCGCTGGTCGAGCGCGACGGGCTGCGGCCGGAGGTCGTGCTGCTGGCCGAGGCCACCGATCTGACGTTGCGCCGCGGGCAGCGTGGCCGCTGCGAGGTGCGCGTGCGCACCGAGGGCCGCGCAGCCCACGCCAGCCAGCCGCACCTGGGCGAGAACGCCATCCTGAAGATGCTGCCGGTCATCGCTGCGCTGGAGGCGATGAATGGCTGTCTGCCGACCGATCCAGTCTTCGGCCAGGGCAACCAGGTGGTGACGATGATCGAAGGCCCGCACACGCCGAACTCCGTGCCCGCCTGGTGCGAGGTGACGGTGGATCGCCGCCTCGTGCCGGGCGAGACGGCCGAATCGGTGCTGGCGGGCATTCGGGCGGTCGTGGAGCCGTTGGGCGCAACTGCGACCATCCCGATCCAGCCGGTGCTGGCGCACACCGGCCTGCGGCTGGACGGCCCGGCCTTCTACCCCGGCTGGCTGCTGCCGGAGGGCGATCCGCTGTTGGCCGTAGGCAAGGCGACCTGTCGGGCGCTCTGGGGCGCGGAGCCGGCCGTCGGCGTCTGGCGCTTCTCTACTGACGGCGCATACTCGGCCGGCGCCGCCGGCATCCCGACCCTGGGCTTCGGCCCGCAAGAAGAGCAGTATGTCCACGCGGCCGATGACCAGGTGAATCTGACCAAGCTGCGCAAAGCCACCGAATTCTATGCGCTGTTTCCGTTGATCTACGCCGATGTGATGTGATGATCGGGCGCCGTGTTTTGTGGGGGGACTGAGATGATCTATGATGTGGCGGTGCGCAACGGGTTGCTCGTCACTCCGAACGGGACGATTCGGAGTGACCTGGGCGTCATCGGCGAACGGATCGCCGCCATCGGGCCCGGTCTGCGGGGCCGGGAAGAGCTGGACGCGACGGGCAAGTTGGTCATTCCGGGCGCCATTGACCCGCATGTCCACCTGGAGATGCCGGCCGGCCCGGTCCGCTCGTCCGATGACTGGGTGACAGGGACCATTGCGGCCGCCTGCGGCGGCACGACGACGGTGATTGACTTCGTGGAGCCGGAACCTAACCCTCACCCTCAACCCTTCGCCCTGCAAGGGAGAGGGGAGCATCCTCCCTCTTCCTGCAAGGGAGAGGGCTGGGGTGAGGGTGTCGGCCCCCTTCTCTCCGCATTGGCCGCCCGCCGCGCCGAGGCCGAAGGCCGTGCAGTCATAGATTACGGCCTGCACATGACGTTGCTCGATGCGATGCCGGCGACCCTGGCCGAGATCCCGGAGGTGATCGCGGCCGGCGTGACGTCGTTCAAGACCTACATGACCTACAGCTTCAAGCTGACCGACAACGTCCTGATCGCGGCGATGGATGCGGTCGGCCGAGCGGGCGGCATGGTCATGGTGCACGCGGAGAACGATGCGGGCATCGCCTACCTGCGACGCAAGCTGATCGAGGCCGGCCATGTCGAGCCGCGCTACCATCCGCTCTCTCGGCCTGCCAGCATGGAGGCCGAAGCCATTGAGCGCGCCCTGGCCCTGGCTGAGGCCGCCGAGTGCCCGGTCTACATCGTGCACATCTCGACCGCGCGCGGGGCAAAGGCTGTGGCAGCGGCCCGCGGCCGCGGCCAGGCGGCCTACGGCGAGACCTGCCCGCAATACCTGCTGCTGACCGACGCCGAGTTCGAGCGGCCGGGCTTCGAGGCCGCGAAGTTCGTCTGCTCGCCGCCGCTGCGCAAGCCCGAGGACAACGCGGCGCTATGGGCGCTCCTCGGTCAGGGCGAGCTGCAGACGGTCGGCACGGATCACTGCCCGTTCTTCTATCACGGCGAGAAAGACCTGGGACAGGGAGACGGCGCGTATCCGCCCTTCACGCGCATCCCCGGCGGGATGCCCGGCATCGAGGCGCGGCTGGCGCTGCTCTACACGTTCGGCGTGCGGGCCGGTCGACTGACGGTGGAGCGTTGGGTGGATGCCTGCTGCACGGCGCCGGCGCGTCTCTTCGGCCTGTATCCCCGCAAGGGCGCGCTGGCGCCCGGCGCCGATGCTGACGTCGTGATCTTCGACCCCGACCGCGAGGTCACGCTGTCCCGCGCCGTCCTGCACGAGAACTGCGACTACACCCCCTACGAAGGCTATCAGCTCAGGGGCTATCCCGTACTCACCATGCTCCGCGGCCGCGTCATCGCCCGCGACGGCGAGTTTGTAGGCGGCGCAGGCGGGGGCAGGTTTTTGATCCGAGGAGACAAGTAGATTGGTAAGTTGGTAGATTGGTAGAGCGCACAGCCCCCAACCTACCAATTTACCAATCTACCAATCTACCAATCTACCAATCTACCAATTTACCAACCTACCAACCATGACTCACACCCTCATCCTCCCTGACTGGCTGATTGATATTCCCGGCGAACCGCCGAAGCGGAATTGGGGCGTGCGCGTGGTCGAAGACCGGATCGCTGCGGTCGGGCCGAACGACGAGCTCCGCGCTCAGTTCCCGGACGACGAGGTCTGGGATGCTGCGGGCCAGGTGCTGGCGCCGGGCTTCGTGGATGCGCACACACATCTCTACGGCGTGCTGGCCCACGGCATCCCGCTGCCCACCGTTCCTCCTCCCGCGCAGGGAGAGGCCGGGGGAGGATCGGTCTCCCAGCCAGCGGACACAGGAGGCTGGTCCTTCCTCAGCGACTTCTGGTGGCCGATGGTCGAAGACCGGCTGGACCACGAGATGATCTGCGCGGCGACCGACCTGAACCTGGCGCAGATGCTGCGCGGCGGCGTCACCGGCTTCTACGACTGCACCGAGGCGCCCAATGCGCTCCCCGGCTGTCTGGCCGCCCAGGCCGAAGTCGTGGCCGCTCGCGGTGTCCGCGGCATCCTTTCCTTCGAGGCCACCGAGCGGGTGAGCCGGGAGAACGGGCAGTCAGGGCTGCGGGAGAACCTGGAGTTCGTCAGGAGTCACGCGTCAGGCATCAAGCGCCAAACGTCGAACGCCGGAATTTCGCCAGCGTCTTCCAGTCCCCAGCCCCTGGCCCCCAGCCTCGTCTCCGGCCTGATCTGCTTCCACACCACCTTCACCTGCTCGGCCGAGTTCATCAAGCAGGCGTTCGATCTGGCTGCAGCCGAAGGCGTGTTGGTGCACATGCACGCGGCCGAGAGTCGCTTCGAGCCGGAATACACCCTGAAACATTTCGGGATGCGCACCTTCGAGTATTACGACCGGTTGGGTGTGGCCGGGCCGAACATGCTGGCCTCGCAGTGCGTTCAGATCACCCCGGCCGAGATCGAGATCATCGCGCGCCGTGGGGTGCGCGTGACCCACATGCCCCTCTCGAACTGCGAGGTCGGCGGCGGCGTTGCGCCCGTCCCCGACCTGCTGGCGGCCGGGGTCACCGTGGGGCTGGGCAGCGACGGCTACATCACGGACATGTTCGAGGTGATGCGCGGCGCGTTCCTGATCCACAAGGCCTATCGGCAGGACACGGCGACGATGCCGGCGCACGTCGTCTGGCGCATGGCCACCGAGGGCGGCGCGCGGGCCATCGGCCTGGAGTGCGTGGGGCGCCTGGCGCCGGGCTGGCAGGCCGATCTGCAGCTCATTGACGCCGCCCTGCCGACCCCGCTGGCGGCCTGGAACCTGTACGAACAGCTCCTGCTCTATCGCAGCCGTCGAGATGTCCGCGCCGTGATGGTGGCCGGCCAGTGGCGCGCGCAGGATGGGGTGGTGTTGGGCGTGGACGAGGCGGCGCTGCGCGCACGGGTGCATCAGGCCGCGAAACGGTTGTGGCGCAGCGATTGAGGGACTACGATGGCAGGCCGCGATCCAAACACCGAATGGCTGCGCGTGGCGATCTACCGACGCATGACCGGCGGCCAGAAGGTCGAGATGGCCAGCCTGATGTACGAGGACGCGCTTGCGGCAGTGCGGGCATCCATCCGCTATTGGCGGCCCAACGCGTATGTCAACTCTCCAACGTGATGCTCTTTCGGGTGGTCGAACAATGACAAAAGTCCATGATCTGCGTTCATACCTCGCCGTGTTGGAAGCGGCCGGCCAGCTGGCGCGCATCCGCAAGCCGGTGCGCCTGGAGCACGAACTGGCCGACGTGGCCGCAGCGCTGGAGCGCCAGGGCGGCCCGGCGCCGCTCTTCGAGTCGGTGATCGGCTCGCCGTGGCCGGTCTTTTCCTCGGCCGTGGCGAATCAGCAGCGAGCGGCCCTGGCCCTGGGCTGCGAGAAGGCCCAGGTCGTGGAGGTAATGCGCCGGGCGCTCGATCCGGCCGAGGGCATCCCGCCCGTGCGCAGCGACTCGGCCGCCTGGCAGGCGCATGTCGTCACCGGGGACGCGGTAGACCTGCGCCGGCTGCCCATTCCCGTGCACGCCCGCGGGGATGGCGGGCCGTTCATCACCGGCGGCGTCACGGTCAGCCAGGATCCGATCAGCGGCCGCGGCAACCTGTCGTACAACCGGATGCAGGTCAAAGGGCCGCGCGAGCTCGGCTTCGACGTGAATGAGTGGCGCCATGTGCGCCAGTTCATGGATGTACAGGAGGCGAAAAACGAGCCGCTGCCTATTGCGATCGCCATCGGCCTCGACCCGGCCATCTCCATCGCGGCCGGCGCGCGCTACGAGGGCGACGAGCTGTATATCGCCGGCGCGATCCGGGGCGAGGGTGTGCCGGTCTGCCCCGGCGTCACCGTGCCGATCTTGATCCCGGCCGAGGCCGAGATCGTCATCGAGGGCTATCTGCCGCCGCACGTCCGCCAGGGAGAAGGCCCGCTCGCCGAGTTCCACGGCTACTACGGTCGCATCTGGGAAAGCCCCGTGTTTCACGTCACCGCCATCTGCTGGCGCGACGATCCGATCTTCCAGACGATCATCCCCGGCTGGAACGAGCACGTCTACATCGGCAACGTGCTGCCGCGCGAGCCGCTGCTGCTCAACTTCGCCCGCCACGTCAGCAAGAACGTGACCGGCCTGCACATCGCGCCCTACGGCAGCGGCTTCCTGGCCATCGTGGCGATCCATAAGAAGAACCCCGGCGAGCCGAAGAACGTGGCGCTGGCGGTCTTCACCGCGCATGTGAACGTCAAATGGTGCATCGTCGTGGACGCGGACGTGGACATCTACGACCCGGCCGATGTGATGTGGGCGTTGACGACGCGTGTGGATTGGAGCCGGGATGTCTTTCTCGTCCCCGGCAGCCAGGGCCATGAGATGGACCCGACCGCCGACACGCGCGGGGTGCACACCAAGCTCGGCGTGGACGCTACGGCCGACAAAGGCCGTCGCGAGGCGGCGGAACGGGTCAGATATGGCGATGTGGATTTGAGCAGGTATTTGTGAGACGTCAAGCGTCAGGCGTCAAGCATCGAACGTGAAACGTGCAACGTGCAACGTCAGGGTTATTGTTAATGGAAATAGGGCGCCTGACGTATGATGCCTGACGCATCAAGTATGACGTCTCATGTCTCTCGGAGGTGGAATGGCTGATCTGACGACTACATTGTTCGGCGTTTCGATGCCGTCGCCGTTCGTGTTGGCCTCTGGGCCGCTGTCGTATGACGCGACCGGCCTGTGGGAGGCGTATCGGGCGGGCGCGGGCGGGGTGACGACGAAGACGCTGCGGCTGGAGCGGGCGATCAATCCGACGCCGCACATGGTCGTGCCGCGGTCGTCCAACCTGCGCGCCACGTTGTTCAACACTGAGAAATGGGCCGACCTGCCGTGGGAGCAGTGGGTCGAACGAGAGCTGCCGGATCTGCGAGGCCACCCTGGCCTGCTGATCGCCAGCATCGGCCACACGCCGACCGAGGGCGAGGTGATCGCCGGGCCGGTAGCCGCGACGGGCGTGGTGGACGCCATCGAGTGCGTGGCGTACACGAAGGCGACCATCGTTGATCTGGTGCGTCGCGTGCGCGAGCAGGCGCCGAAAATGCCGATTCTCGCCAAGCTGACCTTCAACTGGGGCGATGACCTCTATCCCGCGGCCGAGGCGGCGCTGAGGGCCGGCGCGAATGGCTTCACCGCCATTGATTCCATCGGGCCGACCCTGCAGATTGACATCGAGACCGGCCAGCCGACCATCGGCGGTGTGGGCAACAAGGCCTGGATGTCGGGCGCAGCGATCCGGCCTGTGGCGCAGGCGGTCGTAGCCGAGCTGGCGGCACGCTTCCCCGGCGTCCCGATCATCGGCACCGGCGGGATCATCCAGGCCGAGGATGCGGTCGAGATGACGATGGTCGGCGCAAGCGCGTTGGGCGTCTGCACGGCGCCGCTGCTGCGCGGGCTGGAGTGGTTCGAGCGCACGCACAAGGCGCTCAGCGCCTGGCTGGACGGCCACGGCTATGGCCGCCTTTCCGACGTGCGCGGCCTGGCGCTCCGGCATCTCCACGCGGTCGAGGATACGGCGCCCCTCATCTTCGAGTTCGAGCCGTTGAAGTGCACCAAGTGCGACCTCTGCGTCGTCCTCTGCCCGTACGACGCGCGACAGATGGAAGGCGACAGGCCCAAATCGCCCGATCTCAGGCAGATCCTCCTCGAAGACCGCTGCCGCTACTGCGGCCTCTGCGTCGAGGTGTGCAAGCCGGGGGCGTTGACGTATGGGAATTGGCCGCGGTAAAGACGTAGATTGGTAGATTGGTAGATTGGTAGGTTGGTAGATTGGTAGATTGGTAGATTGGTAGGTTGGTAGGTTAATGATTTGGCAGACCAATCTACCAATTTACCAGTTTACCAATTTCCCTGGAATACAATAATCGAGCAAATCCATGACAAATAATTCACTCATCGCCTTTGCCCGCTCCCTCATTCGCTGCCCCAGCCGGTATGGGGAGGAGGGAGCGGTGGTTGAGCTGATTCTGGATGAGATGGCCCGGCTGGGCTTCGATCGGGCCTGGCGCGACGCCAACGGCAGCGCGGTCGGCGTGATCGAGACCGGCCGGCCGGGGCCGACGATCCTGCTCGATGGCCATTGCGATACGGTCGGCATCGCGGCCGGCGTGCCGTGGACCCATGACCCGTTCGGCGGCGAGATCGAGGACGGCTTCATCTACGGCCGCGGCGCGGCCGACATGAAGGGCGCGCTGGCCGCTATGATCTACGCCGCGGCCGGACTGGACCGCTCGCGGCTGCGCGGTCGGGTGGCCGTCAGCGCGACGGTGATGGAGGAGAACCTGGAGGGCGCGGCGCTCAAGGCGGTGATGGATGCGCTCCGGCCCGACTTCGTCGTCATCGGCGAGGCAACCGACCTGGCGCTCAATCGGGGCGGCCGCGGCCGGGCAGAGATCCACCTGGAGACGATCGGCCGGCCCGCGCATTCCTCTACGCCGCATCTTGGCCGCAACGCAGTGCTCGACATGTTGCAGGTCGTGGCGGCCATCGAACGGCTGCCGACAGCACGCGACCCGTTCCTCGGCCCGGCGACCATGGCGCTGACCGACATCATCTCCGACCCGTATCCGGCCTATTCGGTCATCCCCAGTCGCTGCCGGGTGACCTACGACCGCCGGCTGCTGGCGGGCGACACGGCGGACAGCGTCCTGGGGAGCATCACCGGTTTGCCGGAGTTGGCGGGGATTCAGCTCCGCGCGACGATTGCCCGGGGCGAGCACACCACCTACACCGGCGCGCTCCTGGCCGGGCCGAAGTTCCTGCCGGCCTGGGTGTACGCAGAGACGCATCCGTTCGTGCGGGCTGCATTGGCCGGCCTGCGCTCGGCCGGGCTTGACCCGCAGCTGGGCGCCTATCGCTTCTGTACCAACGCGGCATATAGCGCGGGGATGGCCGGCGTGCCCACGGTCGGCTTCGGGCCCGGCCGCGAGGAGGACGCGCACGTGGTGGACGAGCGGATTGCGGTTGCCGACGTGCTGACCGCCATGCGCGGCTATCGCGGCATTATCGAATCTGTGTTGACATAATGATAATTCTCGTCGAAAATGGCGCTGTCTTGACGCTGGCCGGCGAACCGCCTGTCGTCTTTGATCCCGGCTACGTGCTGATCCGTGACGACCGCATTGCCGCCGTCGGGCCGGGTCAGCCGGCTGACGCATGGCGCCAGGCCGCCGACCAGATCATGGACGCGCGGCACATGGCGGTCATGCCGGGCATGGTCAACGCGCACACCCACCTTTTTCAGACCTTCATCCGGGGGCTGGCCGACGACAAGACGCTGTTGCCGTGGCTGGCGGCTGCGATCTGGCCGATGGGCGCGGCGATGGGCGCAGAGGAGGCATACCTGGCCGGACTGCTGGGGCTGGTCGAGAACATTCGCTCCGGCGCGACCGCGGTGATTGACAACCAGTATCTGCACTCGGACGACCGCACCGACGACGCGTTCTGCCGGGCGGCCCGCGACGTGGGCTGTCGCTTCACCATTGCGCGCGGCTGGGCCGACCACGACTACCATCCGGTCTTTCAGGAGACGGCGGAGCAGGTGATTGCGGCGCTGACCGCCCTGCACGATACCTGGCACGGCGCGGCCGACGGCCGGATTCGCGTAGCGTTCGGGCCGCTCATCCCCTGGGGCTGCAGCGAGCAGACGTTGCAGCGCACGGTAGCGTTGGCGCGGCAATGGGGCGTGCCCACGCACATGCACACCGCCGAGACGCGCGAGGAGGTACAGATGAGCCTCGACGCGACCGGCCTGCGCCACGTCCACTGGCTCGACCGGCTGGGCCTGCTGGGGCCGGACATGCAGCTGGTGCATGCGGTCTGGCTGGACGATTCGGAGATCGAGCGCATCGCGGCGACCGGCGCGATGGTGATCCATTGTCCGGTGAGCAACATGTACCTGGCGTCGGGCATCGCGCCGGTGACGAAGCTGCTGCGGGCCGGCGTGCCCGTGGCGCTGGCGACCGACGGCCCCGGCTCGAACAACAGCCAGGACATGCTGGAGACGCTCAAATTTGCCGCCTGTCTGCAAAAGGTGGGCACGCTGGACGCGACCGCGCTGCTGCCGGAGGATGTGCTGCGCATGGCGTGCGTGCACGGCGCGCGAGCGATGAGTGCATCGGCAGAACTGGGGCGTCTGATCCCCGGCGCCAAAGCCGACCTCATCCTGGTGGATCTCAATTCGCCGCGCATGCAGCCGGTGTGGCGGCCGGCGTCGGCCGTGGTGTACAATGCCAACGGCGGCGACGTGGACACGGTGATCGTGGACGGCCGCGTGCTGATGCAGGGCAAACGGATCACCTGTTTGGACGAGGCAGCGCTCCTGGAAGAATGCCGTCGTGCAGCGCGTGCATTGCTCCGGCGCGCCGGTGTTCAGATTGCATGAAGGATCAAGACCTGAAAGTCGTCGCCGGACGTGCCAGGCACCCTCTCAGGTGCCTGGCACGTGGACAAGGCTCGTTTTCATGACACGTTGGGCGCCATCTGGCGCATGAGCCACTGGACATGAGCCACTGGAAAGGAGATCATCGTGACCCAAACACTACCTCGCTGGGATCTCTCCAACGTCTATCCCGGCCTGGAATCGCCGGAGTTCGCGGCCGCGCTGTCCGATTTCGGCCGGCAATTGGCCGCCTTGGAGGCGTTTTTCGCCGAACGCGTGGCCGGTGTTGATGCGCAGACCCCTATCTCAACGCTGGCACCCCTGGTCGGCGAGGCCATTGACCGTTTCAATCGGGTGAGCGAGCTGGCGGATACGATTCGCGCCTACACCATGTCGTTCGTAGCCACCGACTCGCACAACACTCTGGCCCGTCGTCGCCAGTCGGAGTTCGAACTGATCGCCGTGCGCTTGCACACCCTTGGCGCCCGGTTCAAAGCGTGGGTCGGCCGGCTGATGCCGGCCCTGGACGCGATCATCGCCGCGGATGCGACCGCTGCGACGCACGCGTTCGCTCTGCGCGAGGCAGCCGAGCAGAGCCGTTACCTGATGAGCGATGCGGAAGAAGCGCTGGCTGCCGAGCTTCACCTGAGCGGTGGCGGCGCGTGGAACAAGCTGCAGGGGGTCGTCACATCGCAGCTCACCGCTGACTTCGAGCTGGATGGCCAGGTCAGACGTCTGCCGCTGCCTGCGCTCATCAACCTGCGCTCGCATCCAGACGAGGGTGTGCGCCGTCGCGCGTACGAGGCCGAGATAGCATTGCTTGCCTCTGCGCGCGAGCCGCTGGCCGCGTGCATGAACGGCGTCAAGGGCGAGGCCATCACCCTGAATCGTCGACGCGGCCGCCAGGATGCCCTGCACAGTGCCCTCGACGCGGCGCGCATAGATCGTGCTACGTTGGAGGCAATGCTCGCCGCGATGGCCGATGCATTCCCGACTTTCCGCAAATACTTCCGGGCGAAGGCACGGCGGCTGGGCAAAGAACAACTCGCCTGGTGGGATCTCTTTGCGCCGACCGGCAAGACCGATCGTACCTATGGCTGGGACGAAGCGCGTGCGTTTATCCTGGACAACTTCGCCACTTTCAGCCCGGAACTGTTTGGCCTCGCACAACGCGCCTTCGACAGTCACTGGATCGACGCCGAGCCCCGCGAGGGCAAGCGCGGTGGCGCCTTTTGCATGGGAGTGGATGGCGTCAAGGAATCGCGCGTCCTGTGCAACTTCGATGGGTCTCTGGATCAGGTCTCGACGATTGCCCACGAACTGGGCCACGCGTTCCACAATTATTGTCGCTATACGGCCGGCAAGACCCCACTGCAGAGCAAGACCCCCATGACCCTCGCCGAGACCGCGTCCATCATGTGCGAGACCATCGTGATGGAGGCCGTGTTGGGTCAGACCACCGACCCGGCCGAGGAGCTTGCCATCCTTGAGACGATGCTGATCGGCGATGCGCAAGTGATCGTGGACATCTCTTCGCGCTACCTGTTCGAGCAGGAGGTCTTCGAGCGTCGCAGCCGGGCCGAGCTCTCGGCCGACGACTTGTGTGACATCATGGCACGGGCGCAACGGGCGACCTACGGTGACGGCCTGGATGAACGTTACCTGCATCCGTACATGTGGACCTGGAAACCGCATTACTACAGCAGCGACCGGTCGTTCTACAACTTCCCGTATGCGTTCGGGCTGCTGTTCGGCATCGGCCTGTACGCCATCTACCTGCAGCGAGGGCCGGCCTTCGTGCCCAATTACATGGCGCTGCTGGCCTCGACCGGTGAAGGGACGGCTGCCGATCTGGCCGCTCGCTTCGGCATGGACATCCGTCAGCGCCGGTTCTGGGAGGATAGCCTGGCCGTAATCGGTCAGCGCATCGAGCGGTATTGTGCCTTGTGAGGGGCCGAGACCTGATGGAGGCCAGAAGGGGATGTTCGAGTTCAAACCCGACTACGAAGAAACGAAACGACGCATTGATGCGTTCTGGGAATGCGAGCTGATTGACCGCCCGGTGGTGCAATTTTACCTGGCTAAACCGCTGGAAGAGCGTGTGCCCGTGCCGCAGTCGCAGCACGCGACGCCGGCCGAACGCTGGCTCGACGCCGACTTCCAGGCCGAGCTGGCGCTGGCCAATCTCTCCAACCGTCTGTTCCTGGGCGACACGTTGCCGGTCGCCTATCCCAACCTGGGGCCGGAGGTCTTCTCTGCGTTCTACGGCTGTCCGCTCCACTTCGGCGACTACGGCACGAGCTGGACCGAGCCGATCCTCGAGGATTGGGGCCAGGCCGATCAGCTCCGGCTTGACTGGGACAGCCCCTATCTCAAGAAGCTGCACGAGATGACCGATCGCCTGTTGGAGGTCGGCCGGGGCAAGTTCATCGTCGGCATGACCGACTGGCATCCCGGCGGCGATGCCATCGCGGCGTTCCGCGATCCGCAGCGGCTGGCGACGGACATGCTGGACCATGTCGAGGAGGTCAAGGCGCTGTTGCGCCGGATCGAAGCCGATTATTTCCGGGTCTACGACATGTTCTACGAAAAGCTGCGCGGGGCCGGCCAGCCGATCACCTCGTGGACGCCCCTGGTCTGCGACGGCAAATACTACATCCCCTCGAACGACTTTTCGATCATGATCAGCAAGCGAATGTTCGACGACGTATTTCTGCCGGGCATCATCAACGAATGCCGCTTCCTCGATCGCTCGATCTACCACGTAGACGGGCCGGGCGCGCTGCGCCACCTCGATTCGCTGCTCGCCATTCCGGAGCTGGACGCCATTCAGTGGGTCTTCGGCGCCGGAAACGAGGGCTTCGCGCGCTGGATTCCGGTCTACAAGAAGATCCAGGCCGCCAGGAAGGCCGTGCAGGTGAACTGCGACTTCTCCGAGCTCGACCTGATCATGGAGACGCTCGATCCGCACGGCGTGTATCTGGCGATGGGAGGCGTGCCATCGCGCGAGGCGGCCGAGGACATGCTCAAGAAGCTGGAGCGCTGGGCGGCTCGCCACGCCCATCGCAAAGCACCCTGATCGGTTCGTAGTAACGACTTCAGTTGTTTTCGTGCGGACGAGCGACTGAAGTCGCCACTACGAACCGATCATTTGGGCCGTGACGGACTACTTCCCCTCAGCCTGCACCATTCGTTGCGCTGCGGCCGCGATCTCCGGCCAGAGGTGAGCATAGCGGCTGCGGATTTCCACCGTCAGCCAACCGGCGTAGCCCGCCTCGCGCAGCGCGGCCAGCACGTCGGCCAGCGGGATCGCGCCCCAGCCGGGCGGCAGGTGGTTGTCGGCCTCGCCGAACACCAGCCGTTCGGCCAGCGACTCGGCGCGGTCGTCCAGCCGGCCGAAGTTGTCGTGCCAGTGGACATGGCGAACGAAGGGCGCCAGGGCCCGGATTTCCGTCAGGTAGCTGCCGGCGCCGGCCGGCCAATAGGGCGCGGCCAGGAACGCGTGCCCCACGTCCAGGCAGACGCCGACATTGGGCGAGCCGACCTGCCGCGCCTGCTCCGCCAGCAGATCGAGCCGCATCCCCTGGTGATAGGTCAGCAGGTCGGCGGCGGATTTGCCTCGCCGGGCGAGCGCGGCGATCTCCCACAGATGCGGATCGCGATTCTCCACCGCCACGACGACCCCCAGCCGCTCGGCGTGGCGCGCCACGCGCTGCAGCGCTGCAGTCTCGACGCGCCACGACTCGGCCAGCGCGTCTGCGTCGGGCAGGGGGCCGATGTCCTGATCGGCCGGCCGCAGCGCTAGCTGCGCGCTGTGATACACCATCACCTCCGCGCCGATGCGGGCGGTCGCCTCCAGACAGCTCAGGAAGACCTGCTCATGACGACCGGTCGGCTCGGTGAGCCGCAGCGCCATGGGGCCGTGGACGGTGATGCGCAGGGGCTGGCGGGCCAGCAGCGCGGCGAGCCGCGCCAGCTCGTCTTCGGCCAGCCGGCCGGCACGGACTACGTTGACGGCGGCCAGCGAAAGCTCATAAGCGTCGAACCCCGCGGCCGCGGCCCGCTCCAGCTCCGCCTCCAGCCGATCCAGCCGGCCGTCAATCGTCTCCTCATTGCAGTTGATGCCGATGCCTTTGATCACAGAACGCTCCTGTCGGTGCATGAACTACCCACGGGCGCCATTGTAACGCAACTTGCGGCTGGAGGCACATCGGAGCGCTTTGGATTGCGGCGGCTCGCCTTTGGATTGCGGCGGCGAGCCGCCGCTTTGGTTTCGGCGAGCAGAAAGCGGCGCTGCGCGCCGCAATCCAAAACGCTGAGCGCAAAGCGGCGCGGCGCGCCGGAGCTGCAATTATCGGGTCACGATCATGGGCAGGTAAACGCGCGCGGCGGGCGCTGTTGCTGTCGGCGTACGAGTGGGGGTGCGGGTGGGCGTCGGCGTGAGGATCTGCGCGGACAGGGCCACCTGGTGCGGCGACGCCGACAGGTAGTCGTTCGCCCAGGCGAGGGCCGGGGTAGCGGCAGCGACTGCGTTGTTCACGCGAAAGGCAATCGTTTCGCCAGGCCTCATGCCGGGGATCGCCGGGCTGACGCTGTTGTCTTCGCCGTAGACGTACATCATGCCGTAGTTGCCCGCGCTCTGGACGACGAAGCAGCCGACCACGTGCCCGCGCGGGCTGCGCGCCTGAACGACCGCGCCGATCGGCGCAGGAGCGCCGTTGATGATGACCGTGCCGTAGACGATGGTGGCCAGGCTGCTGCTCTGCACGGGCGGACAGACGCCCGAACCGGTGTGGCCCGGGCCGGCGTGAGGCGAGCGTTCCGATTCACCGGCGACTGCAGGCAAGGAGACGCTGGCGACGGCGATGGCGACGCCGCAGAGGAGAGAGAGACAGGCGAAGGCGATCAGGTGTCGGCGCATGGCGTGACTCTCGCTGTTGAAGGTTTCATCTCTCCGTTCCAGGCGCTTGATGGGGCGCCTGGAACGGAGAATGTCTTTCGGGGGCGATCCCGGTATGTCGGCGACAACGGCCCATCAGCGGACGATCAACGGCAGCCAGAGTCGCTGCAGCGCCACGGCCAGGTCCAGCCGGTGCGGTGTCAGGTCGTCCTGCCACATGAGCTCTTCGTCGAGGGCGACCGTCTGCCCGTTCACGCGCAGCCGGATCGGCTCGCCGGGCCGGAAGCCGGGAAGCGCGGGCCGGCCGGCCGCGTCTTCGCCGAACACCGCCATGAAGCCGTATTGCCCCGGCGTCTCTACCACGGCGCAGCCGGCGACCTCGCCGCGCGGGGTGAGGGCTTCGACGCGCGCGCCGGCCGGCGCAGGCGCCGCGCCGATCTGAAGCGCGCCGAACAGCAACGTCAGGTGGGGCGTTTCGGTCGCCGAGCAGGCCTGCCCGGGATGCCGGCTGACATCTTCCGCCGGGGCGACCGGCAAACCGACGGCGACCACGCCTGACGGGTAGGTCAGGGTGGCGGCTTGTGTGGCGAAGATGCGGTAGCCCTGACCCGGCGCCATCTGTTTCAGGGTGCTGAAGGTGGGATAGCGCACGTCGTAGAAGAGACCGCCTGCGCCGAGCACGCGCTGGTAGCGGCCGGCGATGCTGCCCAGCGCAACCGTCACCGGGAGGGTGGTCTGCGGCAGGTAGCCGACCCAGTTCCAGCCTGTGTGCAGGGTGAGCGGCGTGGTGACGGCCACCGCGCTGCCCTCGATCAGCAGATTGGCGCTTGCCGTGTTCAGCCGCAGGTAGTAGGAGCGGCCGGCGTGCAGCTCGGCAAGGGTGCGGAACGCAGGCGGCACATTCGCATCCCAGATGCCGTCCTCGCCCAACACCCGGTCGTACTTGCCGCTGAGCGAGCCGAGCACAGCTTCCACAAGCGGCATGGGCGGCTCGACCCGGAACGAGATGAGGTTCCAGGTCTGCGGCAGCAGGATGCTCTGCCCCTGCAGCGGCACAGCAGAGAGATCGGCCCGATGGCCGGCGAGGTCGTTGTGCCAGTAGAACGGCGGCGCCGCCTGGGCCAGCGCGCCGTCCACCCGGAAGGTGACCAGCTCGCCCTCCCGCATGCCGGGGATGGGCGGAGAGGCGCTCGCGTCTTCGCCGTAGATCGGCATGAAGCCGTACTGGCCGGCCGGGCTGCCGTCGGTCCCGACCACGTAACAGCCGACGATGTCGCCCCGTGGGTTCTCCGCGGTGACGACCGTGCCGGCCGGCGCGGCCATGCCGTTGATGGCGACGGCGCCGAACGCAAAGCTGAGGCTGGCGCTCTCACGCACGCGGCAGGGCGACTCGGTCAGGAGGGTCTCCTCCTCCAGGCTGATCTCGTTGACGGTGACGCCGGTATCCGCGTTGAGCACGGCCACGCTGACCACGGCGCTGCCGTCGGCGGCATACGCGGCGGGCGACAGGCGCACGGTGGCCGAGATGGGCGTTCCGGCGACCAGATTGACCGTCGCCGGGGTGTCCAGGCCATCCACGCGCACGCGCTGGAGCAATGGGTTGCCGGTCGCCTGCCAGAAGGTGAGGCTGATCTGATAGCGTTTGGCTGGATCGAGCCGATCGAAGCGGTAGCGCAGCTGCGGGCCGTTCTGGTTGACGCGCGCGCTGCGATAGGGCAACGGGTTGGCGATGGCGACGGTGTTGTCCTCGGCCAGATAGCCCCAACCGCGCGCCGCGGTGTAGGCCAGGTCGCCCGGGCCGCCGCTGTCGGCATAGCGATAGTCAATCTCGCGCAGCGCCACCGACGCGACCACGGCCCCGCGCTGGCTGCCTGATTCGCCGACGACGGCGACGTTGATCGTGTAGTCGCGGTAGAGGGCGGGGTCGAGCCGGATAGAGAGGCGATGTTCGGCTTGATCGCCCAGGCTCACCGGGCCGCCCACGAGCAGATCATCCACGAGCACGCGCTCGATGCGCTGGAGGTTGTCGCATTCGTAGAGGATGACGTCCAGATGGTAGAAGCGGCCGGGCTGCAGGTGATCGAAGCGGTAGCCGACGCGGTTGCTGGGGTCGCGGCGCAGCGTGGCATCGGGCCGGCCCGCGCACGTCACGCGCACATCGGGCAGGCCGGTGTCCACCGCGCCGTAGCCGCGCGCGGCCGTGTAGGTCGGATCCTCCGTCGGGCTGCCGCTGTCCAACGCAATCGGCGCGCCGAATCCGACATATACTTCGAGCCATGCGTCGTTGTTGCTCTCGTTCGACTCGGCCACGACGCCGGCCCGGTCCGCACGGGCGAAGAGGCGATAGGGGCCGGGTTTGGCCGGCGTCCAGGTGAAGGTCGCGGCCCGCGTCGCGCCGCCCGCGACGGCGGCCACATTCCGGTTGCCGACCGCCGTCCCGCCCGCGTCCGGGTTGCCGTTGTAGAGCGTGGTGGTCTGCGCCCCCGCGGCCGTCTCGCCGTTGTTGCGCAGCGTGACCGTCACCGTGACCGGCTTGCCCGCGACTGGCGCGGCGTCCGAGAGGGCGATGGTCGGGATGCTCAGGTCGGGCCGGGTGCGGATGGTGAGGGTGACGGTGGCGACGTTGTTGGTCTCGCTGAGCTCGGCGATGCGGTTGTAGGGGTCAACGGCCACACGCACGGGGACCTGGCCGGTGAAGCCGAGGGTGTGCCACTGGATACTGGCCTGCGCTGCGCCGCCCGCGGGGACGTTGGGCACGAACGCGCTGCCGATGTACCAGGGCGAGCCTGCCCCCCCTGGCCCCCCAATACTGGGGGATGTGGCGTAGAACGCGACGGTGAGGGGGCCGGCGTCGAGGCTGCCTGTGTTGTGGATGGCGGCGGTGACCGTGACGGTGTCGCCTTCGGTGGGGTCGCTCGACACGGAGGGCACGGAGGCCACGGAGGGGCTCGACACGGAAGGCACGGAGGCCACGGAGGAGCTCGACACGGATGCGGCCACGGAGGCCACGGAGGCGTCGGACGTGTCCGCGACATCGGTGTATTCGCGGGATTCGTGGTGTGCTGCTGCTCCTTCTATCGTCACATCCCCCGCGGCAAGGCTGGCGTCCGGTCGGGCGACCGGCGTCGCGGTGAAGCCGGTCAGGGTCAGCGTGGCGAAGGGGGAGAGGGCGAAGCGGATCGGCACGTCCACGGCGCCGGATTTCCCCGCCAGGTACGCGTTGACGGCGGAGGCCAGGCTGCCGGTGGTCAGGCGCACGGGATAGGTGGGCGAGGCGATGTGTTTCGACCATTCCACAGAGCCGTTGGCGCCCACATCCACGCCGACGGTCAACGGGCCGCTGCCGCCGCTGACCGTGAAGCTGACCGTGACACTGCTGTAGCCCTGCGGCCGGACGGGCAAACGCATGTAGCGGGTCTTGCTGCCGGTCGGCGTGGC
>FWPU01006307.1_pt1 | contig 24017 bp, 24 predicted proteins | sample 2228361 | NCBI WGS metagenome assembly FWPU01 (sample SAMEA103939777, study PRJEB20133) | metagenome
GTAAGATGAACGACTGAACCCGAATTTCCCGTGACCCCGAGCTGCATGATCAGAGCCTCCGGAGGCCCTTGCCCCGCCGTCGCCGAAGACGGACCCGGGGAGCGCAGGGGGAAGGGAAACCAAGGGGGAGAAGGAGCGAATTGGCAATCCGGTGCAGACGCTGAAACTGCAGATTGGGGGGGCAGCCGACCCAGGCGTCTCGGGATGCGCAATTGAGCGCAGCGGCCTGCCAGCCGAGCAGGGCGATCCACTCGCCGTGCCACTCGGGTACGTAGCGCAGGGAGCGGCCGGCCAGGCACCGCAGGCCCAGGTAGTGGTAAGAGGGCATCAGAACGTCCCAGCGCGCCAGAGAAAATGCACAAATGAAAAAATTCACTCACTTGCACCCGAGGTTGACGTGGCCCTGCCCTGCTGGGGCCTGCCCTGCTTGACTTGGGCGAGGTCCGCCGATATATAAGCGGCGGACACTCCGCCGCCAACCCTCTCCAGTGTTTCGCAGGCCCTTCAGCACCTGTCCGGGGCCGCGTGAGCGCCAACCCGGGGCAGGGAAACGAAGCCGATCTTGCTCACGAGGTCTGTGACGTGCCTCGTTGTTTCCTGAGATGGTCCTGCGCGCCCGGATCTGCGCTTTGCGGCAGGCCGATAAGAGCGCGGCGGGCAAGGTCCGTCCGCCCCTGGGTTGGGCCGCTGGCTCTCCGGCTCTCCTGCACAATACGTAGGAATCCAGAGGGGAAATCATGAAGACGGGAAACCCGGACCGGTTTGATGCAATCGTCGTGGGCGCCGGCATTGCCGGGCTCGGGGTGGGAGCCATCCTGACCCGCGAGGGCAGATGCCGGGTCCTCGTGGTCGACCGCTATCCCGAGATCGGCGGCCGTTTGATGAGCCTTGCCGACCGGCCTGAAAAGGGATGGAGGGTGGACGTGGGGCTCCACATGATCGAGCTGGGCCCGAAGGGGTCCTGCACCCTCCTCAACGAGCGGGTCGGGCAGAAGGTCCAGTGGGGCCCTTACAGCCAGACGGTGCAGATCTACAAGGACGGAGCGTTCCGGAACATCGCCGAACTCGTGCCCATGACGCCAGAGGACCGAAAGGCTTTCGGGGCCTTGTTGAAAACGATCTCCGAGCTGACCGATTCGCAGATCGAGGCCTGGGACGATCGGTCCCTGGAAGAATGGCTCCGGGAGATGGTTCCGAACGCCGCGGTGCGGGAGCTTTTTGCCGATTTCGGCATGATCATGACCACGATCCCGGAAGCCAAAGACATGGCCGCGGGCGAGGTTCTCTATATTGCGCGGGACAATCTGAGAAAGGTCCGGCAGGCGCTCTCCTCGTCGTATCCCGTTGGCGGGATGAGCGGCATCACCGAACCTCTGGCCCGGGTCATCCGGGAGGGCGGGGGAGAGATTCGACTCGGCACCAGGGTGGACCGGGTGATCATCGAGGACCGAAAAGCGGCGGGCGTGGCCATTGAGGCCGGCGAGTCTCCCTATCCGGCGGAATACACGATCCCGGAATGCGTGGAGGTTCGGGCAGGGCTCGTGGTGCTGGCTCTTCCGATCTACCAGCTTCCGGCGGTGCTCGACTTCCGATCTCCGGATTCGCCCCTGCCCGAATGGTGGAGGAAGCGGATCCTCGACATTCAGCACGAGGTCACGGGTCTGGTCGGGTACCTTCTGGGTCTCAGCCGTCCTGTTGTGGACAAGCTCTGCTTCCTGAGCGCCCTGAAGACCCGTCACGCCCGGTTGCCTTTTCAGGCTTTTCCCGCCTCGAATTTCGATCCGTCCGTTGCGCCTCCCGGGAAACAGCTTCTCCACACGGACTGCGTGGCCGAATACCCCCAGGTCGCGGACAAATTCGCCCGCAGGAGAATTCTTGAGCTTCTCTGGAGGGACATTACCGAGATGTTCCCGGGGATCGAGGAGGTCCTCGAGTGGAAAATTCCCTATTATGTTGCGGGCTGCGACGGCCTGGCCCGCAAGCCCGGCCTGGTGGGCCGGTTCAAGCCGGGATGGAAGGCTCCCGGCATCGCGAATCTGTACTTTGCCGGAGACACGTACCAGGGACGGGGGCTGGCGTCCAACGGCGCCGCCCTGAGCGCCATGCACTGCGCTGACCTGATTCTGGCCGAGGCGAAATGGAGATCATGAAGGACGAAAAAGGAGAGAAGAAATGAGCCAGGGGAGAGTGGACTGTGTGGTGGAAGAAGCCATTGCGACTGTGACCGTGGACCATCCGCCGGTCAATGCCTTGAATCGGGCTCTGTGGGTGCGAATCGGCGAACTGTTCGAGGAGCTGGGGGAACGACAGGACGTGCGGGTCGTCATCGTCACGGGAGCCGGGGAAAAGGCTTTTGTGGCCGGTGCCGACATCACCGAACTCGGCGCACTGAGGCGCTTCGATGGAGAAGCGTACTCCAGGCTCTGCCAGGAGTCGCTGAACAAGGTCGAGTTCTGCAAGAAGCCCGTGATCGCAGCGGTCAACGGCTTTGCCCTGGGGGGCGGATGCGAACTCATGGCTGCGTGCGACATCCGGATCGGATCCCAAAAGGCCCGCATCGGCCTTCCGGAGATCAACCTCGGCATCATCCCCGGAGCCGGGGGCACCCAGCGGGTCGCCCGGATCGTGCCGAAGGGTTACGCCAAGCTGCTTGTGATGAGCGGAGACATGATTCCTGCGGAGGAGGCGCTTCGCATCGGGCTCCTGGACAAGGTGGTCCCGCCGGAAAAGCTCCTGGAGGAAGCCAGGGCCCTGGCTGGAAATCTCGCGGCCAAAGCCCCCAGGGCCCTCGAGATGGCCAAGCGGGCGGTCAACGAAGGCCTGGGCGTCTCCCTGCGGGAAGGCCTGGACATCGAGGCCCGCTGTTTCGGCGTGCTTTGCGGTACTGCGGACAAGAACGAGGGAGTGGATGCCTTCCTGAACAAGAGGAAGCCGCAGTTTACGGGCACGTAAGGGTCCGGCCCATCCGCTCCGGCCCGCGCCGAGAGGCCTTTTCCCGGCTGGGACCGATCGAGCTCGAGGACGTGCTCTTCGAGCTCGGCTACAGCCGAAAGGGGTTCGCGCCGGTCGCGACCGACGCAGGCGAGGTCGCGGCGGAGCCATCGCGATCGGCCATCCCGTGGGTGCGAGCGGCGCCCGGGTGGCCATGACGCTGATGTACGAGTTGATGAGAAGAGGCGGGGCCGGGGCGTTGCGGCCATCTGCGGAGGCCTTTCCCAGGGAGAAGCCTGTCTCATCCGGGTGTGAAGGCAGGGGAGCTGAGGTGCGAATCATGGCTGATTGGCTCAAGGACGTAGAGGGGCTCACGCTCAAAGGGCAGATTCGGATTCCCTATACCTGGTGGGTCGGAGAGGTGGGCAGCCGGTTCCTGCTGGCCCTGCGCGATGAATGCAAGATCCTGGGCAACCGGTGCAGGAGCTGCAAGACCGTGTACGTCCCGCCCCGAAAGAACTGCGGCAGGTGCTTCGTGGACATCGACGAGTGGGTCGAACTCGGAAACGAGGGCGTCGTGAAGGCCCACACGATCGTCCGATTCGAATACCCCGTCCAGCCCGCCAGGCCGCCGTTTGCCTACGCCTTGATTCAGCTGGACGGGGCGGACGTGGGACTCGTCCATTTGATCAAGAAAGACCTCGGCCGGCTCAAGAACGGCGCTCGCGTGCGAGCCGTCTTCAGCAGGGAGCGGACAGGCCATATCCTCGACATCGATTCGTTCGAGATCCTATGAAGGGCGCAGGGAGCGGAAGGCCGGTCAGGAGAGCCCGCCCCGGACCGTCTCCCGGAGAAAACAGGACAAGGACAGGTGGACATGGAAAAGATCGCGATCGTGGGCGTCGCTCAAACCACGTACGAGAGAAGAAAGAAGGACGAGATCTACTATGACCTGGTCTATGAGGTGACCTCCAAAGCCCTGAAGGACGCGGGGTTGGCCCTGGAGGACATCGACAACGTGATCACGGTCTCCAATGACTTCCTGGACGGCAGGACGATCTCTTCCATGGCTGTGGGAGAGGCGGCCGGAGCCCATGACAAGAACATTTCAACGGTCGAGGGAGACGGCACCTTCGGGGCCTTTTATGGCGCCATGCGGGTGCTGGGCGGGTATCGGAGCACGCTGGTGGTTGCCCACTCCAAGGGCAGCGAGGGCGACATCCGGTTCATCACCAATGGCATGTTCGATCCCATCTACCAGCGTCCCCTGGGCCTGGAGGCCGTGAGCGCGGCGGCCCTGCAGGCCAATGCCTACATGGACCGGTACGGCGTTACCGAGGAGGACTTCGCCAAGGTGTCGGTCAAGAACCACGGGAACGCCAGGCACAACCCCTTTGCGCAGCTTCCCCTGGATCTCACCGTGGATGACGTGATGAAGTCCAGGAAAATCTCGGATCCCATCAAGCTCCTGGATTGTTCTCCGGTCAGCGACGGCGCGGCCGCCATCATCATCGCCGAGGAGAAACTGGCGAAAAAAGCGCGAACCAGGCCCGTATGGATCCGGGGAGTCGCCCACTGCGCCGAGGCGTATTTCCTGGGAGATCGCGACCTGGCGGACCCCCAGGCTCTGCGGGCGGCGGCGCAAAGGGCTTTCCGGATGGCCGGGATCGAACGCCCCTTGGAGCAGGTCGACGTGGTGGAGCTTTACGATGCCTTCAGCTACATGGAGCCTCTGTGGCTCGAGGCCATGGGGTTCTGCGAGCCGGGCAGGGGGCCTGCGCTGCTCGAAACAGGCGTGACCTCCATGGGCGGCGACCTTCCGGTCAACCCGTCCGGAGGAGTCCTCTCCGCCCACGCGGTGCTCGTGGCGGGCCTGGCGAGGATCGCGGAAGCCGTGCTGCAGCTGCGGGGAGAGGCGGGCGGCCGGCAGGTTCCGGGAGCCAAGACCGCCGTGGCGCACGGGATCAACGGCCCCTGCGGTCAGAGCCATTGTGTGTGGGTCCTGGGCACAGAGACGTGAGGAGCACGGGATGGCAAGGAAAGTGGCGATCGTGGGCACAGGACAGACCGATCATCGCAGCCATCGGCCGGATGTGAACGGGAGGGAGCTGATCTATGAGGCGGTGACCCGCGCGCTGGCAGACTGCGAGCTGACCATCCGGGATATCGACGCGATCGTCATCGGCAACATGGATCATTTCGAATCGATCAACTACGTCGACACCTGGAGCGTGGAAGGTTCGGGCGCCTTCATGAAGCCGATCCTCAAGGTGACGACCGGCGGCACAACCGGGAGCTCGGTCGCGATTGCGGCGACCTACCATGTGGCCTCGGGTCTTTTCGACCGGGTCCTGGCCATCGGATGGGAGAAGAACTCCGAGAGCGACACCACGGCGGCGATCGTGACGTGCAGCGATCCGGTCTGGGACCGGTTTTCCTATTCGGGCGCGATCCCGAGCCTGGCCACGGAGGCGAGCGCCTACATGGAGAAGTACGGCGCCACCCAAGAAGATGCCGCCCTGGTGGCGGTGAGGGATCGCAACCACGCTCTCAACAACCCGTACGCCCATCTGAGAAAGGCCATCACCGTGAAGGACGTCATGGAGTCGCCCATGCTCGCCTATCCCATCAAGCTCCTGGACGTCTGTCCCAGGACCGACGGGGCCTGCGCGGTGGTCTTCGCGGCGGACGGGATCGCGCAGAAGATCTGCCCGAAACCGGCATGGGTCAAGGCCTGCGCGGTTCGCCATACCTACACCTGGTTCGGCGACTCCACCGATTACAACGCCGGCCTGGTCTCGCTGCAGAGGGCGGCCCGGGAAGCCTACGCAAAAGCCGGAATTTCAAAGCCCACAGAAGAGCTCGACGTTGCCGAGCTGTACCTTCCCTATACCTACGCCGGCCTCAAGTGGATCGAGGACCTCGGTTTTTGCGGCCCCGGGCAAGGCCCGAAGTTCGTGCGGGACGGACACACGGACATGGGGGGCAGGATCCCCGTCAACCCCTCGGGAGGCGTCATCAGCACGAACTGCATCGGCGCCACGGCCCTTCTGCGGGTTGCGGAGGCGGCCATCCAGATCATGGGCAAGGGCGGGCAGCGGCAGGTCCCGGACGTCAGGACCGCCCTGGCCACCGGGTTTGGAGGGTGCTTCTGGTCGGATGTGGTGATTCTCAGCGCGGAACGTCCCTGAGCCGCGGCCGAAGCGCAAAGAGGAGATTTCCTGGATGGGAACCGAACGGGACTACAGCCGTCTGTTGACCGTCACCTGGACGCATCCCATGCCCTATGAGTGGTCTGTCGGGAAATACGGGAGCCGCTTCTTCGAGGAGATCAGGAACCACCGACGTTTTATCGGCATCCGGTGCCCGCAGTGCGGGAAGGTCTATGTGCCGCCCCGAAGGCTTTGCGGGCCCTGTTTCAGGGAGCTGGACGAACTGGTCGTTCTGCCCGTCACGGGAACGCTCACCGCCTTTTCGGTCGTCAACTACCCCTTCCTGGATCCCGAAACCGGGCAGCAGCGGCCCATCCCGTACACGTACGGATACATCCGGATCGACGGCGCCGACTCGATTTTCTCCCACCTGATCCACGAGACCGATCTGAGCAAGGTCAAGGTCGGCAAAAGGGTCCGGGCCGTTTTCAAGGAGCCTTCGGAGATGCGGGGCAACATTCAGGACATCCTCTACTTCGAGATCGTGACGTGACGGCCTGATGGAGCCGGAGATCCTCTGCAGCGGAAACAAGAGAGCGATTCGCTGGCCCGGGATTGCCGCCGGCTGCGTGAGGCCTGGGACAATCGGCGAGCGGGACGGCGCCGGGATGGGCGACGCTCTCGTCATGGATCTTCGCAAAGGGCTTTTTGCGGTCTCGGACAGTTCGACGAGGAATCCGGCGGCGTCCAGGAACCTTCTTTGGGCTTTCTCGGAGAAGGTGGGTTCGGACTGCGGTCTGGATCCTGGCAAGGCTCTTCCCCGCGACGACTTCGAAAGAATCCGCCCTCGTCTCGTGGAGGCGTCCGAGCAGGTTCTCCAGAAGATCCCTTACACGGAAAGCTGCACGTTCACCGGCGTACTCGTGGCAAACACCGAGGCCGGGACAAGAGGGATCCTCTGGCACATGGGAGACAGCCTCCTGGTTGAGGTGAACCCGAGGACAGGCGAAGGCAAGAGGCTCACAACGAGCAACTTCTGGATGGCGGGGCGCTCCAGGCGGTTCTTTCAAGTCCAGGACCTTGCGATCCCTCCTGAGGCGCTTCTCATCCTGGCAACCGACGGCGTTTCGGACCTCAGGTGCCCGGCCGGCTCCAACACAGAGGTCTTTCTCGTTGAGCAGGTAGCCTGCCATCCGATAGAGGAGATTCCGAACCGGATCGTTGAAGCCATCGACGGGCAGGGCACGCAGACGGATGACCTCGCCGTGATTTGCCTCTGTCCGGCTCGCGTGGTCTCCCTTGACCGGAGGATCGTGCTCGGCGGTATCGGTCACGACGATGAAACCGGCTGCGTCGGCAAAGGCAGCCCCCCTTTCGGAAGGTGATGGCCGACGAAGAGAGTGGGGTATCTGCGAAGTCTCGTCTGCCTTTCCCAGGCAGGGCAGGTCGAGACCGTGATGTTCACTGTCTTGATCGTCGTTGTCCCCTTTGGGCTTTCCACCGACAGTTCGACCTGGTGTCGGCCTTTTTCAGATTCGGTATATGCCCGTTCTGTTTCCACAGGCCCCTGTCCGGACTTGCTCGGGCCGTCTCCGAACGACAGTGTCCATTAACCGGTGGGGTCTAGGCCCCCCTCAATTCAAGGAGATCGTCCATGATCATCGACGCCCACGCACACATCTGGGAGGAAAAGCTGATTTCGGCCGACTTGAGAAGAATCCTCGATTTTGTGACCGCGCGGTTCGCGCCGGACGACCCGGCGCAGGTCCGAGACGGAACCATCGAGCGGCTGGTGCGCGAGATGGACGAGGCGGGTATCGAGAAGACCGTGATCCTGGCCCTGGACGCAGGCATCGGGTTTCGGTCCTCTCTTACGGCACGGGATTACAACGACTACGTGGCCGCGATCGTGCGCGAGCACCCGGAGCGCATCATCGGTTTCGCCGGCATTGACCCGAGACGGCGGCAGGAAGCGGTTGTCGAGCTCGAGCGGTGTTTCGAAATGGGCCTGCGGGGGCTCAAGCTCTGGACCCTCACGGGGTTCTATGCGGACGATGAGAGTTACTACCCGTTGTATGAAAAAGTCGCAGAGCTGAAAATGCCGATGCTGATCCACACGGGCATGGGGCCGCCCGGCACCTACATGAAATTCAACCGGCCTATCTACGTCGACAAGGTGGCGGTCGATTTCCCCGAGATCCCGATCATCATGGCCCACGTGGGCGATCCGTGGGTCGACGAGGCCATTGCGGTGTTGCTCAAGAACCCCAACGTGTACGTGGATCTTTCGGCCTGGGAACCCACAGCCAAGTTTGCGCCCTTTGTGCTCTGCCAGACCCTCGCCAAGATCCGAATGGCCTGCGGCGGGCTCCACAAGGTATTGTTCGGAAGCGACTGGCCCCTGTTCACGCCGGTTCTTTCGCTCGGCGAGTGGGTGCAGTCCATCCGGTCGCTGACCATGCCGCCGCCCTTGCAGATGATGGGATTCAAGGACTTCTCCGACAGCGAGCGGGTCATGATTCTCGGAGGCAATGCCGCCAGGGTCCTTGGCCTGGCATGAAAGGCGGCCGAAACGGAGCCCGGGCATTTCCCAATGGATTGCCCTCGAATCCGACAGGGCTGCGGCATGCCCAGGCCGATGGAGAGACCCCCTCGGCTGCGGGAAGGATCAGGGCTTCGAAACCAAGGAGGCGACAGAATGGAGGGAAGACTCGTCGGAACGGTGGCGCTCGTAACGGGAGCCAGCAGCGGGATCGGAGAAGCGACCGCTCGATCCTTGGCCGCTGAAGGCGCAGCGGTTGCGCTGGTCGCCCGCAGGAGGGAACGGCTCGAGCAGACGGCCGGGGCGATCGAGAAACAGGGCGGCCGGGCACTGGTCGTCCCTGCGGATATCAGCGACCGGGCTCACGCCAGGTCTGCGGTGGAAAGGACCGTGCGCGAGCTGGGAAGGCTTGACATTCTCGTCAACAACGCGGGCGTGATGCTTCTGGGACCGGTTCTCGACGCCCCCCTGGAGGAATGGGAGCGCATGGTGTCGGTCAACGTACTCGGCCTGCTCTACGCCGCGCATGCCGCCCTGCCGCATCTTCTCCAGGCTGCCGAGACGGGCCCGCGCAGGGTGGCGGACCTCGTCAACGTCAGTTCGGTGGCCGGTCGAATCGCGCGCAGCGGCGTGGGCGTCTACAATCTGACCAAGTTCGGCGTTGTCGGGTTCAGCGAGGCCCTCAGGCAGGAGGTGACCGGCCGTCACGTGCGCGTATCGGTCGTCGAGCCAGGTGCCGTGAATACCGAGCTGGCCACCCACGTGCGGGCCGAAGTCCGAGCGCAGTTGCTGCAGAGATTCCTCGATCTCGAGAGGCTAGAGGCCGAGGACATTGCGGACGCGATCCGCTACATCGTGACCCGGCCTCGCCGTGTTGCGATCAACGAGCTTCTGGTCCGTCCGACCGAGCAGGAGTTTTGAGCCGCTCCTGCGCCGGGACAGGCAGGCCTAGCAGGAGTCGCCTGTTGCGATAAAGCGGCGTGAGCATGCGGCAGGAGCGACAAAGCCGCAGGCGTTCCCACCATCACGGCTGCAGAGGTGCGACCGTGGGCACCGAATGGAGCGGCTGACCGCGGCCGACAGGAGAAACAGACGGCCCCTTGCTCAGATGGGCGCTGAATCGAGTGTGCAACACGGAAATTCGCATTGCGGAAGAATCGCCCTGTCTGCTACTTTGCTCGTCAAACAAGAACTTGCCCGGACGGGCAAGAGAGGGCGGAAGAGGAAATCGCACCGGTTCGTTTCCGATGACGAGGGGACGTACAAGGGGGGACGATGGATTTTGCATTCACGCGGGAGCAAGAGGCGTTTCGAGGCGAGGTGGAGGACTTTGTGAAGAAGAACCTCCCGCCGGACTGGGAAGGAAGAGCCAAGTACTGGCCCGGGGGCTACGGGACGGCACCGATCGCGGAAAAGGAATTCCAGCACGACATCGTGCCGTTCAACCGGAAACTGGGCCAGAGAGGGTGGCTCAGCCTGGGCTGGCCCAGGGAGTACGGCGGCCAGGGCTCCATGATGAAGCAGGCCATCGTGGACGAGGTGACGAGTTACTGGCGTCTTCCCGCGGGCGGCGTGGGCACGCTCATCGCGGGTCCGACCATCATCGCGGTGGGCAGTGAGGAGATGAAAAGGGAGTGGCTTCCGAAAATAGCCCGCTTCGAGATCACCTTCTGGCTCGGCTACAGCGAGCCAAACGCGGGCTCGGACCTCGGAGCTTTGAAGACCTCGGCGGTCCCGGACGGTGAAGATTTTCTCATCAACGGCCAGAAGATCTGGAGCAGTGCGGCCCATGTGGCCGATTACGCGTGGCTCCTTGCCCGGACCGACCCCAAGGCCACGAAATACCGGGGGGCGACCCTGTTCATCGTTGACAATCAGTCGCCGGGCATCACCGTCAGGCCCATCGAGAACATCTGCGGCATTCATTCTTTCAATGAGGTCTTTTTCGACAATGTGAGGGTTCCGCGAAGGAATATCGTGGGGGAACTCAACCAGGGCTTCTATCATGTGATGCTCGCTCTTCAGTTCGAGCGTCTCCTGGTGGGTGTGGGCGCCTTCAGGCGGGTGCTGGAAGAGCTGGTTGCGTACGCCAAGGAACGGCTTGCGCGAGGGGATCTGCCCGCTCGGAGAAGCGAGATCCAGCACAAGCTCGCGTCGCTGGCGATTGAGGTGGAGGTGCTTTACGGCTTCTATTGGCGCACGGCCTGGCTGATGGACCAGGGCCAGCTCCCGGAGCTGGAGGCATCGGTGCTCAAGCTCTTCGCCACCGAGTTGAGCCGGAAGATGGCCGACACCGGAATGGAGATCCTCGGGCTGTACGGCCAACTGGAGAAAGGGTCGAGATGGACGCCCCTGGAGGGAAGGATCAGTCTCGGTTATCTGGATTCCATCTCGGGCCCTGTCGGGGCGGGTACGTCTGAGATTCAGCGAAACATCATCGCCACAAGAGGCTTGGGTCTTCCCCGAAAGTAGTGCGGTCTTCAAAAGAAAGGGTCCGGTATGGATTTTGGTCTCACCGAGGAGCAGAAGATCCTCAAGCGGTCGGCCCACGATTTTCTCGCTCGGAAGCTTTCCAGGGACCTGGTGCAACAACTGGAGAAGAGCCGGGAGGGGTACTCACCGGCCCTCTGGCGGGAGATGGCCGAACTTGGCTGGATGGGGCTCGTCATCCCCGAGGAGTACGGAGGCAGCGGCGGGAGCTTCCTGGATCTTGTGATCTTGCTGGAAGAGATGGGCTACCATGTTTTGCCGGGGCCTTTTTTCTCCACCGTGGTCCTCGGAGGTTCGACCATTCTCGCGGCGGGGAGCAGCCGGCAGAGGGAGGAGTATCTGCCGAAGCTGGCCAAGGGAGAGCTTGTCGCCACCCTTGCGCTGACGGAGGAGCAAGGCGGTTATGACTCCTCTTCCATCCAGGCCAGAGGTGTTCTCAAGGATGGCGCGTGGGTGCTCGGGGGAACCAAGCTCTTCGTTCCGGATGCCCACGTGGCGGATGTCATCCTCTGGGTGGGGAGAACCCGGGAGGCCGGCCGGCCCGACCAGGGGATCACCATTTGTCCCGTCCCGGGCAAGAGCCCTGGCGTCACCATCACGGTGCTCAAGACATTGAGTCGTGAGAAGCTGTGCGAGGTGTCATTCGACCAGGTGGAGGTTCCCGCGAGCCAGGTCCTCGGCGAGCCGGGCAATGGATGGCCGGTGGTCCGGGATGTCCTGGAGAAGGCTGCGGTGGCTCGGGCCGCGGAAATGGTGGGCGGGGCCCAGGCGGTCATGGACATGGCCCTGGACTATGCCCGGAGCCGGGTTCAGTTCGACCGTCCCATCGGTAGCTTCCAGGCCATCCAGCATTCCTTTGCCAATATGTGGATCGACATCAACGGCTCCCGGAATCTGCTTTACAAGGCGGCGTGGATGATCAGCCGGGGCACTCCCGCCTCCAAGGAGGCGGCAATGGCAAAGGCGCGCGCCGGGGAGGCCTATCGCAGGATCACCTCCCTTGGCCATCAGATCTTCGGGGGGATCGGCTTCACCATGGAGCATCCCATGCACCTCTATCACCGCCGGTCTATTCCCGGCGACCTTCAGTTCGGGGACGCCGTATTTCAAAGAGGGGTCATCGTCAGGGAACTGGGACTTGCGGAGGCAGAGGGAAGGCAATAACAGGGCCTGGAGGCTGGGCTTGTGAACTTCAAGGACAAGTTCTCTCCTGCCCTCCGACAGGGCCTCTGCGAAGCATGGAGCCGTCATGAAGACTGCTGATCTGAAGGTGAAGATCCTCGGCATCGTCGGGACGCCGATCAAGGAAGGCAACTGCCAGTATTTCCTCGAACAGGCCCTCCGGGTTGCTGCGTCCGGGGGCTGGGCGACGACCGAACTCGTTCATCTCCGCGATTACCGGATCGAGTACTGCGCCGGCTGCGAGGCGTGCCTCAGGCGCGTACACAAGGTACAGAAAGAGGTCGGGTACGACGTCATCCCGGTTCCGGTCCAGGAGTACAACTGCAGCATCCGGGACGACATGGAGATCCTGCACCGCAAAATGCTCGAAGCGGACGGCATCCTGCTGGCGGCACCGGTATACATCGCCACGATCCCGGGCCAGGTCAAGACCTTTCTCGACCGCTGCCGGACCTTTGTGCACGACTTCCGGCTCCGAGGCAAGGTGGCAGCGCCATTGACGGTCGCCTTTTACCGGAATGCCGGAGAGGACACGGCCCTGCAATTGATGGCCCTCTCGCTGCTCGCCCTCGGCTTCACCCTGGTCTCCTTCGGGGCATCGGCCGTATCGACCCGGGAGGGGACGGGCATGCCGATCCGAGAGACGCGCTTTGCCGTCAAGGAGGACCTGGTCGGAATGACCCTGATGAACATGGCCGCCACTCAGGTTGTCCAGGCCGCCCTGCAGATGAAGGCGGGCAGGCTTGCGCTGGACGAGGCCGGAATCAGAGTCAAGAGCGGAGGCTGGGGGTCGCCTTTGTGTGCCGGAGGGCGATCCCGGGGGAAATCGCCGATTCGACCTCATCGTCGGCGGGTCAGAGAAGACGGATGCGGGTACCGCAGACGATCACCTGTTCGTTCGAGTAGGCGCATCCCCTCTCCCTCGCTGCCGCCAGCAGCCGGGCCCGGTTCGTCGTTTTCACGTCGAAGCCTCCCACCCCGGCGCCCCGGCCATCCAGTTCGGGGACAAAACGCAGCACCCCGTTCCGCAGGGGAATCTGCGGCTCCCCGGGCCGGGGTTCCTTCACCGGGATGCCCAGAATTTTCGCCCACAGCTCGGCCAGGCCGCGGGGATCCTCGCTCTGGATCTCCGCACCCGCAAGCGCATGGACCACATCGGTCCGGACCGCCCTTTTCCAGTCCGGCCCGGCCGGCTCCCACATGCACATGCGCTCCGTCAGATCCGCACCGGGTGCCACGGAATCCACGGACAGCAGAACGCCGCCCGTGTCCCGAGGGTGAAAATGCGTGCAGCGGTAGTTGGGATTGTCCAGGGTGAACACCGGCCGGACGCCCAGGGACGTGATGCGCTGCCGTTCGGCCTGGGCATCCTCACACTGAAGCAGGATCATGTAGCCGCCGCTGCCGCCGCGCCGCTCGAGGTAGCGCCCGGCTGCCGTGTCCGGTTTTACCGGCGCCACAACCTCCAGGAAGTCGCCGTTCAGCGGCATCACCGCGTTCTCGAGCCCAAAGTAGATCACCAGCGGATCGCGGTAGGCCACCTCAAGGCCCAGCACCGCCGTCAGATCGGACACGGCTGAATCGAGCCTTTCCGCTACCAGACAGACCTGGCGCAGCCTCATCCTGTCTCTCTCCCCTCTGGCGGTGGACAGAGGGGAGCATAGCAGGCTGAGAGAGCCTCCACAACCCATCGTCCTTCGCCGGGGCGGCCGGCTCGCGCTGCGTCCCCGTCTGCTGGGCCGATTCATTGCCATGCGCAGCGAGCCGGCAAGAAGGGTCGCAGGTTGAAATTCGCGTTTTCTCCATCTTATGATTTCGCCTGCCAAGAGCAGATGTCTTTTCAACGCCGGATGCCAAGCCCAAATGATCTTTTACGGCACGAAAGCATGCCTCTGCGGAGAGGGCCTGTTCGGGCCTTCATTGGAGGTTTGCCATGGACAGAAACCCGCCCGGACGAAACCCTAGAAACAGACCCTTCCTGATCGCCGCCTCCGCTTGTTGTCTTTTTCTCCTGCTCGCAACGGCCTGCCCCGATCGGGACTTGTGCGGCATCCGCAGAACGCCCGAGGCATGGCCCGTCGGCGGATATTATGCGCTGTTCGAGGCAGCGGGCGAGTATTTCTACGTCTGGATCCGCTCGGTCGAGGGGATCGCACGAATCGAGGAGTGGCTCGCGGGAAATCCGCAGGCAGAGCCGCCGGGGATTCCGGGAGGGCCCATCGAGCTCGATCCGACCTTCAACCCGGGATACTCATACAGGCTTCAGCCAGATTCGGTGTCGTTTGGAGAAATGTGGATAGAGGTCTGCGACGCCAGACCGTGCTATGTCGAAGAGGATCCTGAAGGCTGGTACGCGAACCCGAACACATGGTGCCCCTGGGCGGCCAGGGTTCAGGTGCTCTGGGACTGCTCGAACGGCACAGGCTCATCGTGCGGAGCGCCTGTTTTTGTTGCGGGGCCTGAATGAGACCCCTCCGGACAGGATTCGGACGAGCAGACAAGACGAAGGGCAGGGCAAAGGCGGGTCAGGCGGTTTTTCGCTCTGCGGTCCTGGCTTGCGCAGTCTGAGAGAGGTGCCTGGCCAGCCGCTTCCCAAGGGCCAGAATCGTCACCATGGGCGGGAGCCCCCATTCGCCCGGAATCACGCTTGCATCCATGCAGTAGCAGCCGTGGATCGGGGTCTGGCAGTTCCCGTCGAGCAGCCCTCCGATGCGAACCGAGCTGAGCTGATGGGCCGCAAACGGGGCTGTCGTGACGATGTCCCTGCGTCTCACCCCCGCCCTCTCAAGGATTTCCTCGGCGAGAGCGGTTCCCTGGTTGATCTTGGACCAGCTCCCGGGATCGATCGGCTTGGAGAAGGATCGGTCCAGGTTGATCCTGCCCTCGAGCCCGTCCTTGACCATCATGAGAATGCCGATGGTCTTTTTCGTCTGCAGCACCTTGGGCAGGGCGAGCCATCTCCTGGGCCCTGAAAGGCCGAGCATGGCCACGTAGAGAAGCGGTTTGGGCGCGGCGTCCACGAGGACGATCCCGTCCGTTTCCAGGTTCACGCCGGCAGCAGCCGGGATCTCGTACCGGGAAGGCTGGCTGTCGCAGGGGCCGCACACGAACCGGCCGAAGTCGACCACAAAGCCCTTCCCGGCGTCGTACAGGCCTGAGCGCTGGAGGATCGGAGGCGTCCCAAGGCCGCCGCCCGAGACGATGACCGTATCCGCGAGAATGTCGATCTCCCCGGCGGGGCCCTGTGCCCGGACGCCCATGGCACGGCCGCTTTCGGTCAGCACCCGGTCGACCCTTGTCCGGAGCAGGAGCCGGCTTCCGTTTCGGATGGCCTCTTCCAGGTACTCCCGGGCGGTCCACTTGGCGCCCTCCCTTCAGCCGTGCATGCAGCGGCCGCAGTCGGGCCTGCACCGCTCGGGCCGGATCAGGCGGTCGTTCGGCTTCCAGTCGAGACCCAGGTCCCGGGCGGCCCTCATGATTTTCTGTGCACCGGGACCGATGTGCGTTTCCGGCAGAGGCCGAACCGGCACTTCTTGGTAAACCTCGGCGACCTCCTGTTCGAGGTCGATCCCGTACTTGCCCTTGAGCCACGCAGGCGGCTTGAAAGCGAGCCCTCCGTAAACCACCGAGCCTCCGCCGGCTGTCTTGGCCGACAGGATCCAGTTTCCTTCCTTGGAAAAGGTCATGCCTTTTCCTTCGAGCATGTTCATCGTGGAGGCGGTATACCCGAACCACGTGTGGTATCTTCCCGCCTCGCAGAGGATGACCTTCCTTCCCCTGCGGCTGAGCTCTCGGGCCACGGTGGCCCCGCCCGGCCCTGAGCCCGCGATGACGACATCCGCCTGGAGGGTGGCGACCGGCTTTTCTGTCATGAAAGAAAGACCTGCGGCAAGGAGCCTTCGCGCCGGGTCGGAATCTGTATACGGTCGAGAGCACCGTAGCAAACAGCCGGTTTTCGGGTCAAGGAAAAGCGGCGGGAGGTCCGGCCCTTTGGTTCGGAGGGCGTTCCCGAAAGCATGCCGCGCCTTTGCAGTCCTCTCCCTGGGAGCCGCGTTTGCGAAGCCCGGGGGGCCGCGAAAGGGGCCGGCCGGTCCGCCGGGCCCCGAGCTCAGTCCGTGGCGCTCCGGGCCCGGCCCGGGCCGGGAAGCAGGCGGAAATGGGTGAAGGGCACTGACTCCGGATCCGGGTCCGATGCCGGAGCGGAACGCAGAAAGACCTCGTCCAGGAGCTGCAGGGACAAGACAAAGGCGAGGGCCATGTTTTCCACTTCGCTTACGAAGCTGTCGGGCTTCCGGCATTTCTGAACGAGCCTTTCCACGGCCGCCGGATCGAAAATCCCCTTGGCCCGCACGCCGTCGGCGCTCAGCAGGAACTCCACGTAGTCCGGCGCACCGCCAGCAAAGAAGCTCCGGGAGATGGGCGCCCGGTAGGGCTGCTTGGGTCTGGCCAGCACTTCCGGCGGCAGTTCGTCCTCAAATGCCCTCTTGAGCAGGTGCTTCTCGTCGAGGACCCGCAGCTTGTACGAGGGCGGCAGGCGGGCGCAGAACTCCATGACCCGGTAGTCCAGAAAGGGGAAGCGGCCCTCGACACTGTTCGCCATGGCCATCCGGTCCCCTTGCGAAGAGAGGAGGTACGAGGAGAGAAACGTGCGGATCTCGATGTACTGGGCCTTGTGCAGGAGAGGCCACCTGCCGAACCCCTCCGGAAGGGAGGATTCGAACTCCTCGACCGGATCGTATCCGGCCGCTGCCTGCCGGAAGTCTTCCGAGAGGTAATTGCGGATCCGGGACGTGTTTCTCCACCGGATCTGGTGGGAGTACGTGGGCAGGTGCGTGTCCTCGAGGCCTTGACGGAAAAAAAGCTGAAGAAAAGATCTTCGGCCCTGGCCCGGCGTTTCGAGGTACGGGTAGAGCTTCTTCATGAGCAGCGGCCGCAGCCGGCTCGACGGGTCCCGCGCCCAGAAGGCCCGGATCTTGGCCTCCTTGAAGATGTTGTATCCTCCGAGGAACTCGTCGGCCCCTTCGCCGGTCAGGACTACCTTGAAATCGTTCTCCCGCACCAGGCCGGAGAGAAGCATGAGCGGCGTGGGAGCGGTCCTGAGGAGCGGCTTTTCCGCGAACCAGACCACCCGGGGGAAGAACTCGGCGATGGCCCGGTTGGTGCAGAAGACCTCCCGGTGGTCCGTGCCCAGGTGGGAGACGACCCGCTTCTGGTGGACGCTCTCGTCGAAGACTCTGTCCTCGAAGCTCACGGAGAAGGTCTTGAGCGGCGTGTCTGAAAAGCGCTTGACGATGGTGGTGATGACCGAGGAATCCAGTCCGCCGCTCAGATAGGCGCCCACAGGCACATCCGCCCGGAGCCTCAGACGGCTCGCGTCGAGGAGGAGGCTCCTCAGCTCCTCCTTGCAGACCTCCAGGGGCCTGCGGTCGATCTCTTCCTCAGAGGCGAACCTGAGCTGCCAGAAGGCTCTGCGGCCGATCTCGCCCGAGCCGGAGCGGTACAGGAGCCAGCAGCCGGGCTCGACCTCCTCCACGCCCGCAAGGGGCGTGCGGGGAGCCTGGGGCGCCCACAGGGTCAGGGTCTGCTCGATTCCCAGCGGGTCAAGTCCTGTCGAGAAGCCCGGCACGAGAAGCAGGGATTTCATTTCCGAGGCGAAGGCGAACAGGCCGGCCGAGGCGTGGTAGTACAAGGGCCGGATGCCGACCCGGTCCCGGGCCAGAAAGAGTTCGCGGCGGCCGCGGTCCCAGATCGCGATCGCGAATTGTCCGTTGAACCTTTTCAGGCATTCGGGGCCCCACTGCTCGTAAGCGTGGAGCACGATCTCGGTGTCGCACCGCGTGTAGAAGCGGTGGCCCAGACCCACCAGCTCCTCGGCGAGCTCGATGTAGTTGAAGACCTCGCCGTTGTAGATGATCCAGAGGGTCTGGTCCTCGTTGTGGATGGGCTGGGTGCCCGTGGAAAGATCGATGATGCTCAGCCGCGCCTGCCCCAGGCTGGCGCCCTCGTCCTCGAAAAGACCGTATTCGTCCGGGCCGCGGTGGCGGAGCCTCAGCACCATGCGTTTGAGGACTTCCGTGGGGCGCAGGGCCGGGTTCGGGGTTACGATGCCGCAGATGCCGCACATGAACAGGCTCCGTTTGACAGGAGGATTCGCCGCTCTTCAGTGAATCGACCGAAACCGGCCCGGAGTTGAATGGTTCGCGACTCCGGGCGCACCGCCGGCGTTCAGACACGAACCGCTCACGGTTCGTCGGCCTCCAGGAGCGCGGGGCCTCCGCCCGTGGTGCAGAAAAGGACCTCCTCCACGCCCGGCACCCGCTCGAGCTCTCTCCGAATCGCCGGCGCCGCCTCCGGAAGAGCGATCACGTGGACATTCGGTCCTGCGTCGATCGTGAAGGCGCAGGGATACCTGTCCTGCTCCCTCAGGTGCCGAACCTTCCGCATCACGGCCACCGTCTCCGGAAGCCAGTAGAGAAGGGACGGGCTGGAGGTCATCATCACGGCATGCATGGACAGGGCGTCGGCCTCCATGGCCTTGCCCAGGGTCTCGAAATCCCGGTCGAGGATGGCCTTCTCCACGACGCGCACGGCTTTGCCGGTCTGGGCAATTCTGGCTTCCAGAAACGGGCTGGTCCAGGCGAGCAGGTGCCCCTGGGAAGAAGGCACTTTCTTGGCCCTGCGGCTGACGACCGCGACGAGGTCAACGAGGGGCCAGTACTCCTCGGAAGCGATCTGCCGCACCGGGTTCCCCGTGGCTTCCCGGTCCGAGGAAGCCTCCCACAGCACATAGCCCCCGTACAGGGATCTGCACGCAGAGCCAGAGCCCGTGAGGGCCAGGTCCACGAGGTCTTGCGGAGCGCAGGGAAGGCCTGCGGCTCGCGCCGCGGCCAGTGCCAGCGCCGCAAAACCGGAAGCGGAGGACGCCACGCCCGCCGAAGTGGGGAAGTTGTTCACGGACTCCACCTGCGCCGGCGCTCTGAGGCCGGCTCTCCGCCGCACCTCGTCGAGAACGCGGCTCACCCTGGCGAGGGCCTCCGGGGGGCCGGGCCTTCCGTTGAGCAGAAGGGAGTCTCCGCCGGGCGAGCCGGCCGGACGGAACGCGACTCTGGTCGTGCTCACGGCCTCCCGCAGGGTCATGGAGATCGAGGAGTTGAGCGGAAGCCCTGCGGCCGGAGGGTGGGCGCGCACCCCCCAATACTTGACAAACGCGATGTTGCTTCCTGCGCGGGCCGCGGCGCTCAGAGCCGGCGAGGTCGTCCTTTTCAAGAATCGGATCCTCCGCACCCGACAGTATAGACGAATCGGGCCTGCATGCACAGAGAACCCCGCGGCTCCCCTTGAACCCGAATTCCGGTCCCTGCTATCCTCTCGGCAGGATCTTTCCGGTGTGGAACATCTGAGGATTGTTTTGGAAATGGAAACGGCAAAGAAGGTCAAGGGCTTCAGCTATTTCGTCGGCAGGGGACAGGTCGATGCGTACCGAAAGCGGCCGATGGAGCGCCGCCTGCGCTGGCTCTACCTTGCAAACAGGATGAGGCGCTCCCTGCCGGTTCGAACCCTTCGACTTCAGGAGGCCTTCCGGGCAGGAGAGATCCGAAGGGGGCGACAGGTACCCGCTCCTCTCTGATGAAGCGGTCTGCAAGGCATCCGGCTTCGAGGCGCCATGTGAAAATTCTCTTCGACACCCGGGAAGAAACCCGCAACATCACCGGGATCGGCACGTACGTGCGGAACCTGGCCAGAGAGCTTCGGAGCCTGCGTCACCCCGGCGCCGTCTGCCGCTGCATACCGGAGGCACCCGGTGCGCCCAAAGCGAAAGACAACATTCGTTCCTTCGCGGTGCAGCTTGTGAACTTCGCAAGGAACGTGGCGTGGAAGCAGGCGGTCCTGCCCCTTCGGGCGCTTCGTGAAAAGGCGGACCTCTTGGTCTGCATGGATCCGATCGCGCCGCTGGCGAGCCCGGTACCGACCGGGGTTCTCATTTACGACCTCATTTTTCTCGAGGGCAAGGCCCAGACCGACGCCTGGACTCGGTACTGGCGCTTCATGGTTCCGCGCTGCGCTCGCAGGGCCAGCGTCGTGTTCACCTTGTCCCGGGCCTCCCGGGACAGGATCGTGGAGGCCCTCGGGGTCGAGCCGGAACGAGTCGTGGTCTTCCGCACAGGGGTGGCCGGGCATTTCCGGCCTCTCGGGCTTTCCGCGCAAGAGGCACGCAGACTGCGTCTGGAGCTCGGGCTGCCCGAGGCGTTTCTTCTCACGGTGGGCGCTCACGATCCGAGGCGAAACCTCAAGACTCTCCTTCGGGCCTATGGGCGGCTGAAGGAAGAGGGACGTTTTCACCACAAGCTGGTCGTCATCGGTCCCAAGACGCCTTTTTTCCGCGAGATCGAGGAGGAGACCCGATCGAGGGGGCTGGGGCGGGACGTGCTGTACCTGGACTACGTGCCGAACGAGCGGCTTGGCGCATACTACAATCTGGCGGACGTGTACGTGTATCCTTCCCTCGAGGAAGGGTTCGGCCTGACTCCGCTCGAGGCCATGGCCTGCGGGTGCCCGGTCGTGACCTCGTGTGTCTCCTCCCTGCCAGAGGTCGTGGGCGACGCGGCCATCACCGTGGATCCGGCGAGCGAGGAAGAGCTGGCCGGCGCCTTGGCCAGGGTCCTGTCGTCCGAAGCGCTCCGGGCCGATCTTGTTCGCAGAGGCCTCGAACGCGCGGCCCGCTGGACATGGAGGGCCGGCGCAGAGGACATTGTGTCGGCCTGCGTGGACCGGTTCGGGCGTTAACGTCGCAGGGCGGTCTTCACGAACTCGGAAAGGCGGCTCCGCTCTTCGGCCAGGGCTCCCCGGAGCGTGGTGCGGTCGCGGAACTTGATCAGGTCCTTGATGGCGGCCAGGATGTCGGGTTTCGCCTCGAGAATCTGGCGGGCGATCTCCAGGGCTCTGGGCAGAAGCCGATCGTGGGGCACGACCTCGTTGACGAGCCCGATCTCGAGGGCACGCCGGGCTGAAACGAACTGGCAGGTGAGCGACATTTGCAAGGCCATGCGGCGGCCCACGGCCTGCTGCAGGAGCTGGGTCATGCCCCAGCCGGGCAGGATCCCCACCCGGGCGTGGGTGTCGGCAAAAGATGCATGTTCGGAGGCGATGAGGAAGTCGCAGTTCAGCGCGATCTCCAGACCGCCCGTGATGGCGTGCCCGTTTATGGCGCCGAGAAAAGGCTTTCGGCAGGCGTCGATCACCTCGGGAAAATCCTTTCCGTCCCCTCTGGGGTCGACGAGATTCTCGGTGGCAAGGGCGGCCAGATCGATCCCGGAGCAGAAGGAGGAGCCCTTGCCCGTCAGGATGGCCGCTCGGATCTCCGGGTTGGTCGCGACCTCGTCAATGGCGTCATAAAGGTGCACCAGCAGGCTCTGGTTGATGGCGTTTCGCCTCTCCGGACGGTTGAGCGTCAGGATTGCGACTCCGTCCTGGACCTCGAACAGAACAGGCTTTTCCATGGCGCGGCCTCCTGGCTTTGGAGATCTCGACAGGACGAGGGGCCTTCGAGATCCTCTAATGGAGCGCGCGGTTTTTGTCAAAGGGTTGACCGGGCTTTCTCCCCTTATGAAGAACGCTTTTCGCCGCAGCCCCTGAAGGGAGCGTCTTGTTCCGATGAGGTGCCTTTACGAGGTGCCGGAAGGCCCGCCGGTCGTTCTGGACTTTTTTCTTGAAACGCACACGGGCTTCGGCCTGGAGAGAGTGCGGCGCCTGGTGGATTTCGGATCCGTCTACGTGGATGGCAGGGTGGAACGAAATCCGTCGCGCACGCTGCAACCCGGCCAGAAGGTTGCGCTAACGGTGCCGTATTACGGGACCAGCAGGTTTTACAGCATAGAGCCGTCCCGGATCGTGTACCGCGACCCCTGGATCCTGGGCTACGACAAGGAGCCCGGGATTCCCTGCCAGCCCACGCCCCACGACGCCCACAACAACCTTTTTGCGGCGCTGCGCGAGCATCTTCGCAGAGGCGAAGGGGGCGCCCCCTACCTGGCTCTTCACCACCGGCTGGACCGGGAAACCTCGGGCGTCATGCTTCTGAGTCTCTCGGAGGAGGCCAACCGGGCCCTGGCAGCGGCCTTTCGGGAGCGCAGGGTGGAGAAACGATACCTCGCCTTGGTTTGCGCAGAGCCTGCGGAGGATTTCTGGACCGACGAGCGCCCCATCACGCGCTCCGAGGGCCGCTACCGGTGCGCCCGGAGCGGCGAGAAAGGCAAGGAGGCCGCAACCGAATTTCGGGTGCTCGAGCGAAGAGAAGGGCTCACCCTGCTCGAGGCCCGGCCCAGGACCGGACGAACCCACCAGATCCGGGTTCACCTGGCGGATCGAGCTCTGCCGGTCCTGGGGGACCGCCGCTACGGAGGCAGGCCGCACGCGAGGCTCATGCTCCACGCATGGCGCCTGTCGCTCTCTCACCCGGTCACCGGCGAGCCCTTGACCCTGGAGGCGCCGCCTCCGGCCGGGTTCATCTCGACTCCGATCGATCGAGCCGCTTAAAGAGTCCGAACATGGTCCTTCAGATGGCGGACCACTTCTTGGATGTCCAAGAGGTTGGACTGGATAATTCCGAAAAGTTCCTCAGGCGTCACCTCATGGTAAAAGTGCACAAGGCGGTTCCGGTAGCCAGACATCTGCAAGAGCGATTTTTCCAGCTCTGCCGGGATGATCCCTCGTGCCGACAGGCCCTTGGCCAAGGACTTGTAATGAAGAGAGTAATCATGCCAGCCCTCATGCACGAGCAGGTGCCGGGCAACATCGAAGAGCGCTTCGAGGGACCTCCTGAGGTAGCTTTCGACCGCTGCCACGACGGTCCTGTCCTGGAGGAAACGCTCTTTGTCTGTCTGTCTGTCCCAAGGAATGCATCTCTTTCAAGCCGTCCTCGATGATGGCCAGCCTGGAAGCGACCATGGATTTATTCACCATGGCATTTGCTCCCTGAGAGGTATTCCCTGTCGATCATCTCCCGCATGTAAATCCAGTCCGATGCGGTTCGCAGGACTTGCTCGACATAGTTCTCCAAGATCTCCTTGTCGGAACAGTACACGCAAGCCCCTCGAATCGCTTCGAATTGGAAGGTGGACTCCGTCTCCTCTAGGAACACCAGATCCGGCCTGAGGGGATGAAAGATTTCCTGGAACTCGGCGTACAGGGGGCCGAACACTTCAAAGGGCCTGGCGGGAAAGGCCCCGGGTGCGAACACGACGCCGATGTCGAGATCGGACAAGGCATCTTGGGCTCGGGCCGACTTGCCCTCAAGGACAGCGAGGCCCTCGTTCTTCTGAGAGCCGAAGAGAAAAACGAGATCGATCGAGAAGGCTCTCGCCAGTTGCTCGATCCTCTGGCGCAAGTCCTGAGCGCCTGCCTGTACGCTCATGCTTTCCCCCTGTGGGAAAGTGTGCTTCCTGCATCCATCAGACATGTAATGGGTTTCGGAGGCGCAAGTCAATTGAGAGGCGAGACCGCGGCTTTCAGCAGCGCGTTGCGATCCCGGCCATGGAGGACTTCTGTCCATTGGGAGGACAGAGGCTTTTACCCAAAAAGGGGGTCGATACGGGCCACAGGGTAGATTGCATTGTATGTTCAGGACCAGGTCAACCTGGGATGGAAGTGAGTGCATTTTTCTCTGGTGCGCCGGGACCTTCTGATGCGCTCTCATCACTACCTGGGCCTGCGGTGCCTGGCCG
>FWPU01006310.1_pt1 | contig 24013 bp, 25 predicted proteins | sample 2228361 | NCBI WGS metagenome assembly FWPU01 (sample SAMEA103939777, study PRJEB20133) | metagenome
GTCAAATTTTTTTTGCCCACTCGTGAAGATTCTTCCAAGGAAACATCTCAGCAATATTAAAAAGACTTTTTCAGAGGTCTCTTTCGTTTGACCATCTATCAGTTTAATTTTTTTCTCTCCTTTATCGCCCAGTCTCTTTCCTTTCGACCTATATTAGCCATACATTTCAAAAGTGATAGGCGCTCAGCTTTTTCGTCTTTGCCATTTTCATCCAACCCCCTGCCTTGCTCACCTGGCTAAAGAAGGCTTTGTTGTTGCCTCTATAGCTTCGCTCTCTCCATCTAGGCCATCCAAGCTATATGCTTCTTGGTCTTCTACCCTGAGGGACTTTAGCTTCTTTTCGGGAATGAACATTAATCTGGCCTCCCGATGTTTTTAATTTTTATAGCTTAAGTCCAACAAAATTAATCATCCTCCCGGAACTCTTCCTTTCCCCGCGATAAGAATAATATTCATTTAGGTGACAGGAAGGACAGGCTTCGAAAGAAAATATGTTTTCTTCTTTTACTCCACATGATTTAATCAACAAGAAATTTGCCTGATAAATATCCAGGAACCATTTGTTTTTTCCTTTATATATAGCAATCTTTTGCCAAGGAACAGGAAACTCAGCAAAGGCCTCTCTGACTGGAGCATCTACTTCTAAGCAAGTCGGGCATATCCCTGGACCTATCGCGATTTGCATATCCTCTACCGAGGATTTAAAAACATCCCGCATCTTTTTTATAACTTTGGCCACAACTCCTTTAGCTGTTCCCCGCCACCCCGCATGAACGATCCCCACGGCTTCTTGCCTGGGATCAAAGATCAAGATCGGGAAACAATCAGCCGTGAAAACAGCTAAAGCATATCCAGGAATCTTAGTTAAAAGAGCGTCGCCTTCTTTAGACCATAAATCTTTAGGAGCTTCTCCATTAAATATCGTCAATCCATCGCCGTGCTTTTGCCTTAAAGCCACCACTGGGTATTCTTTTCCTTCAATTTTTAGGGATTGGCCTAACCAGTCTTTCCTTTCTTTCTTCCCGCCATCCCTTCTTGTGCCAAAGCCATGGAAAATTTTGGGATGACTATTCCATTCTTCAAGAATATGGTAATTAAATGGCAAAATTCCTTCTGGCCAAATAGGCAAATCTTTTTTTATATTAGGATTGGTCATATTTCTCTAATAAAGCAATAGCTTCCTGGATATCTGCAGGCAGCGGCGAAGTGAAAACTAATTTTTCTTTAGTTACGGGGTGGGTTATCCCTAAATAATAGGCATGCAGCGCTTGCCGTTTAAGGCTGGAGAGACCCTTTTTAAGATCAGGTTCAAGGACGTTCCACCCTTTCCTACCCCCATACAGAGGATCACTCAATATAGGATGGCCCATGGAAGAAAAATGTACTCTAATTTGATGGGTTCTTCCCGTGGCCAGGGTAAATTCTACCAAACTAAAATGGCGAAAAAGCTTAATAACTTTCCAAAAAGTTTTTGCTTCTCGGCCTTGGCGGGGTTGGACAGACATTTTTTGGCGGTCGATTGGGTGCCGGCCTATTAGAGTAACAATATTTCCCTCCAGAGAGATGAGACCAAAGACGAGGCCAATATATTTTCTTTCCACGGCATGCGCTTTGAACTGTTCAGCCAACCCCCGATGAGTAATTTCATCTTTAGCTACCACTAAAACTCCCGAAGTACCTTTATCCAGCCGATGGACAATTCCTGGGCGGAGAACACCGCCAATTCCTGGTAAATTTGGACAATGGTACAAAAGGGCATTTACTAAAGTTCCTGAAAAATGGCCGGCTCCCGGATGGACGACCATACCTGCCGGCTTGTCCACGACTATAAGGTGGTCATCTTCAAAAATAATTTTTAAGGGAACAGGTTCGGGAACGATCTCCATCTTTTTTGGTTGAGGAAGTTTAATGGTTACCAAGTCATTTTCTTGCAGGCGCATTCCCGCTTTAGCTTTTTTCCCTTTAACTTCCACCTGTCCTTCCAGAATTAATCTTTTTATTTGAGAGCGTGACAAATGGGGATCTTTTTGAGATAGAAAGACATCCAAGCGCTTCCGCAGGTCGTTTGTTTCTACTCGATAAGAAATAACAGAAACCGTCATCGCTCACTTATTTGCTTTCTCTGATGAAGAAAATGGCCATCCTAAAAGCTTCTTTATTTTTTTATTCTTTATAAGTTTTTTTATAGTTGGCACCTTTTGTTTGGCGGCATTTATACCTACTTGTAAACAATGCTCAAAATGCCCAAAATCGGCCCAATGGATGCTTGCTACATCAGGAGAAATTACTATATCCGCTTCTTTCAGCTGCCAGGTGCTTAGAGCGTAACGGCTGATTTCATAGGAACGGAGAAAAATGCCTAAACCAGTGGTTAAATCCTCAACCTCATCCAACCCTTCGGCTACATCCACAGCAATAATTAAATCAGCGCCCATTTCGCGAAGGGGGCGGATAGGTACTTTATCAATCCAGCCCCCATCAATCAATTCTTTCCCTTCAAATTTAACAGGGGGTAATATTCCTGGAAGAGCACAACTGGCACTTACGGCCTTTCTTAAGGATCCTTTTTTAATAACCACTTCTTCGCCACTTTTCAGGTCTAAGGCAATTACAGCTAAGGGAATTGCTGTATTTGGAATTTCTACATCCTCTAAAAGCATTTCAATATTCTGCTGGAAAATTTCTTCGGAGATGGCTGACTTCTTAGCTAAAGATTGGGAATAAAAAACCCCCTTTTTTATGAAGCGGGAAAAGCGTTGAAAAATTCCTTCAAATTTAGACAGCTCTTTATCTACATTATGATATAAAAATTCCGGATTGGTTTTTTGGAAAGTCTTGCTGGCTAAGTAATTTTTAAATTTTCTGATCACTGTCTCACTCTGCGGGTGAAGAGCATACACTCAAACGACCAAAGCCCCCATAGAAGTCCCTGCAATTAAATCGATGGGAATCTTTTCTTCTTCCAAAGCCTGCAGGACTCCTATATGGGCTAAACCTTTAGCCCCCCCACCACCCAAGGCCAATCCGATTTTGATTAATTTGGCCATAAATTTTAATTTTAATAGAAGCTAAGCTTCTGGGCCTTTATCCTTTATCTGAGCATTTTTTGGCCATCTTCAAGGAGCCATTTGACTGATGATCAAATTTTATTGTCTTCAGTTTTATATGGGAAGCAAGGAAAAGCCTGACTCAACAGGTGGCCATAGCAAGCACAATCTTGCATTTTTACTTTTTGAACTTCATAAACTTTTTATAACTCATGGCCAGAGAATTTTTCTCCTAAACTTATTCTGATTTTAGCTCTCGCCAATGCCTGCTTAGCCTCTTCATACGCTGGATCTTTAGGGTTCAAAGACTTCAATTTTTCTTCAGCTCGGGCCTTAGCCAGCTGAGCCCGGTTTAGATCAATATCTTCAGGTCGTTCGGCTGTATCAGTGATAATTGTCGTCTTCGTTGGCGTAACCTCCACAAATCCCCGATTAATGGCTAAATAAAATGTTTTTCTATCGCGCCGGTAATGCATTTCTCCCACACGCAGAGAAGTAAGAAAATGGGTGTGTCCGGGGAGCACGTCAAAATCGCCCTGACTACCAGGAATGTAGACCTCTTCTACTTGAGAATTAACTATTGTTCCATAGGGCGTAACGACCTCTAGTAAAAAAGTTTTTTTCATCTCAGACAATCGCTCCTAACCGCTCTGCCTTAGTTATGGCATCCTCAATAGTGCCCACCATATAAAAAGCCTGTTCGGGCAAGTGATCATATTTACCTTCCACCAATTCTTTAAATCCCCTGACCGTATCCTTAATTTTCACATAGACGCCTGGCGTACCCGTGAATTCTTGGGCCACAAAAAACGGCTGCGAAAGGAATCGCTGAATTTTCCGAGCCCGCGAGACAAGGATCTTATCTTCCTCCGAAAGTTCATCCATCCCTAAGATGGCAATAATGTCTTGAAGATCTTTGTATCTCTGAAGAATATACTGCACTTTTCGCGCCACTTGGTAATGCTCTTCGCCTACAATCAAAGGATCCAAGATGCGGGAGGTAGAATCTAAGGGGTCTACCGCCGGATAAATACCTAACTCGGCAATCTGGCGGGAGAGCACGGTAGTAGCGTCTAAATGAGCAAATGTTGTCGCTGGAGCAGGATCAGTTAAATCATCTGCCGGCACATAAATAGCTTGCACAGAAGTAATTGACCCTCTTTTAGTGGAGGTTATTCTCTCCTGCAACTCGCCCATTTCCGTAGCTAAGGTCGGCTGATAGCCGACAGCTGAGGGCATTCGCCCTAAAAGAGCAGAGACTTCTGAACCCGCTTGCGTAAACCGGAAAATATTGTCAATAAAGAGCAATACATCTTGCCCTTCCTCATCGCGGAAATACTCTGCAGCGGTCAAGGCCGAAAGTCCAACGCGGGCTCTGGCTCCAGGAGGCTCAGTCATCTGGCCGTAAATCAGGGCCGCTTTATCCAAAACTTTTGATTCCTTCATTTCCAGCCACAGGTCATTTCCCTCCCGCGTGCGCTCGCCCACGCCAGCGAAGACGGAAAAGCCTCCATGTTCCATAGCTACATTATGGATTAATTCCATGATAATAACCGTCTTACCTACTCCTGCACCACCAAAAAGCCCGATCTTTCCTCCCTTAAGGTAAGGAGCCAAAAGATCCACTACCTTTATGCCCGTTTCAAAAGGTTCCATCGTTGTTGATTGTTCGGAAAAAGGTGGTGCTGGCCGATGGATGGGATAACGCTTTTTGGTCACCACTGGCCCCAGCTCATCAACTGGTTTTCCCACCACATTGAGGATTCGGCCCAAAATATCCCGCCCCACGGGCATGGTAATTTGTTCTCCATAATAGGTGGCCTTCATGCCGCGCACCAGTCCATCAGTAGTATCCATGGCTATACAGCGTACAATTTCATCACCTAAGTGTTGCGCGACTTCCACAATTAAATTTTCCTCTTCTTCATCTATCCGGGGGTTGGTGATCTTAATGGCTCCGTAAATGGGCGGTAATTCTCCTCCTTGGAATTCTACGTCAACAACTGGGCCAATGACTTGAACTACTTTCCCTACTTGGATCACTTAATCCTCCTCTTTCCCCCTTATTTTCTTTGCCTGCAGGCAAAAGTTTTAAAGGTAATTTTAAAATATAATAAATTTTAATTACTTCAATGCTTCAGCTCCAGAGACGATCTCTATGAGCTCCTTAGTAATGGAAGCTTGGCGAACCTTATTATAAAATAAAGTCAACTTATCTATCATTTCGGCAGCATTTTTGGTAGCATTCTCCATAGCGGTCATCCGCGCCCCATATTCGGAAGCCAAAGATTCAAGCATTGCTTGGTATATTTGCACTTCAATATATAAAGGGAACAGTTGACTTAAAATTTCTGCAGCCGAAGGCTCATAAAGATAATCTACCCCAAACCCAAAGTTCTCTTCTCCTGATCCCGGCTCTATGGGCAGAATAGTTTTTAAGATTGGCCGCTGGTGCAAAGGGGAAATGAACTCACTGTAAAGCACGCAGATCATATCTACTTCCCTGGCGGTATAAGCTCTTATCAATTCCTGACCTATTTGGGCTGCCATCTCGTAATTAACCCTGCCGAAGAAATTAATCTTTTCCCAATGCGTTGGTATTTTGCGCTTGCGAAAATAATCCCTTCCCTTACGCCCAACGAAGGAAAAGAATATCTGGACATATTTATTTTTTTCTTCTTCCCAAAATTTTTCTGCTCTTTGAATAAGATTGATATTATAAGCGCCGCAAAGACCCCGATCAGAAGTAAAAAGGATAAGTTCCAAACACTGTGGGTCTCGCTGAGCCAATAAAGGATGAGCATCCCGAGCAGTTCGGGCAGCTAAGCGAGTGAGCACCTCATAAACTTTGGTAGCGTAAGGGCGCATAGCAATCATATTTTCTTGAGCACGCCGTAACTTTGCGGCCGCCACCATTTTCATGGCTTTGGTTATCTGCTGAGTTGACCGGACACTACTTATTCTCTTACGAATATCCCGGAGATTGGCTTTAGCCATGCTCAATTACTCCACTTTAAATTTACCTTTAAATTCTTCTAAGGCACTTTTAACTTTTTTCTCCAACTCCGCATCAATCGCTCTTTTCTCTTGTAGTTCCGCCAAAATTTCTGGATGGGCTTGTTCTATGAACTCGTTCAACTCCGCCTCATAACGTTGGAGGACACTCTCCGGATAAATATCTAAACACCCATTTGTACCCGCAAAAATAATTATTATCTGTTTTTCTACAGGAAGGGGCTTATATTGAGGCTGTTTAAGAATTTCCACTAAGCGGCTTCCCCGAGCTAATTGCGCCTGCGTTGCTTTATCCAAATCACTGCCGAATTGGGCAAAAGCGGCCATCTCCCTATACTGAGCTAAATCTAAACGCAAACTTCCCGCTACTTGTTTCATAGCTTTAATCTGGGCATTACCGCCTACGCGGGAAACAGATAGACCAACATTGATGGCTGGGCGGACCCCCGAGTAAAATAACTCTGATTCCAAATATATCTGGCCATCGGTAATGGAAATTACATTCGTAGGAATATAGGCCGACACGTCCCCTGCTTGTGTTTCGATGATAGGCAGGGCAGTTAATGAGCCTCCTCCCAATTCATCTTTTAGCTTTGCCGCTCTTTCTAAAAGTCGCGAATGCAAGTAAAAAATGTCCCCCGGATAGGCTTCTCGCCCGGGAGGACGACGGAGTAAGAGAGATAGTTGCCGATAGGCTTGAGCATGTTTGGAGAGATCATCATAAATACATAACGCATGTCGGCCTGTATCACGAAAGTATTCGCCCATAGCACATCCGGCATAAGGGGCGATATACTGTAAAGGAGCAGGTTCAGAAGCTGTGGCGGCAATCACGGTGGTATACTCCAAAGCTCCATATTTGCGCAGAGTATCTACCACGCGGGCTACTGTAGACCGTTTTTGGCCGATGGCTACATAAAAGCAATACACTCCTTTTCCTTTTTGATTAATTATAGTATCAATCACCAAAGCCGTTTTCCCTGTGCCCCGATCTCCGATAATTAACTCGCGCTGACCACGGCCAATGGGAATCATGGAGTCGATGGCTTTTAGCCCGGTCTGCAAGGGTTCTTTAACAGGTAGGCGCGCTACAATTCCCGGCGCCTTCTGCTCAATATTACGAAAATGTTTAGCCCCAATGGGCGGTCCCTCATCTATGGGCTGACCCAAGGCATTAACTACCCGACCAATGAGCTCTTCTCCCACTGGCACTTGGGCTATTTTCCCTGTCCTTCTAACCATATCGCCCTCGCGAATCAATGTATCTTCGCCAAAAAGTACGGCGCCCACATTGTCTTGCTCCAAGTTTAAAGCTAAGCCGTAGACGCCATGGGGAAACTCCAAAAGTTCCCCAGCCATCACGTTCTCCAATCCGTAAATTCTAGCTATCCCATCTCCCACGGAAAGAATAATCCCGGTTTCGGCCACATCTATCTGCCGATCATACCCCTGAATTTGCCGGCGGATAATCTCGCTAATCTCATCAGCCTTGATTTGGATGGCCATTTTCTTCACTCCTTATAAAGATTCTCTCTTATTCTTTGCATTTGCTTTAAGAGGCTACCATCATAGATGGTGTTGCCAATTCTAACCACCAATCCCCCAATCAGGGAGGGATCTTTTTCCACGGAAAGCAGAATTTCCTTTCCTGTCTTTTTTTCTAACAACCCCTTAATCGTCCCGACTATTTCACCGGGAATTTCTGTAGGGGTAACCAGGGTAGCTCGTTGGCGATTTAGTATTTCATCACCAAGTTCCTCATATGCTTTTAAGATTTCAAAAAAATGATTTATCCTTTCCCGATCAATCAATAATTCAATGAACTCTTTTGTCCGGGGAGAGAGATTTAACGATACGGATAAAGTCTGCACAATTCCTTTGCGCAGGTAATTTGGATATATAGAACTAAAAAGAATATTGCGCAAATTTTGATTCTCTTTTAACAATTGCGCAAAATTCTTTAATTCCTTCCCGAAAGCTTCGAAGTTCTTTTCTTGGATACCTATTTCTAAGAAAGCCCGGGCATACCTCTTGGCAATTGTCAGACTGATCATGGATTAGCCTCTAATTGCTTAATAAACTCTTTTACTAAACGCTCCTGATCGTTTGGTTGAAAAACCTTTTTTAGCAAATCATGAGCCAGGGAAGCAGCCAAATTTACTGTTTCCTTTTTTAGTTCTAAAAGGGCTTTTATTAATTCTTGCTCAGCCACAATCTGGGCCTGCCTTTTTATATGTTCTCCTTCCTCTTGAGCGTGCGCAATTATCCTTTGCCGCTCTATTTCTCCTTCTGCTATTATTTTTTGATGGAGCTCAGCAATCTCCTGATCGAGCAAGCTTATCTTTTTTTCCCATTCCACCAGCTGATCTTCCACTTCTTTTTTCTTATGCCGGAGCTCGTCCAAAAAAATTTTGATCTCTTCCCTTCTCTTTTTTAGAGAAGCAGAAATTGGTTTTTTAAAAAACTTTATCAGTAAAATTAGTAAGATAATAAAACCAATAGCCTGCCAAATTATTTCCATGGGAAACCCAGAATCCGGATCATGCGCCCTGCTGGCTTCCAAAATGAACGGGAAAAAAGGTATGGCTAAGATTTGAGCCACGAAGTAAAATAAAAAACTATCCCATATTTTTTTCATGACAGGCTCCTTCCCAGAATTCTTTCGACAATATTCCGGGATAATTCTCTGGCCCGCTCTTGTAATTGGCCTTTGGCCATCTCTGTTTCCGCAGCAATTTTTGCTTTCATCTCCTGTAAGAGATGATTAGCTTCTTCCCTAGCCTCCTTTAGAATTTCCATCTCCCTCTGTAAACTCTCTCTCCGGATTTCTTCTCGGATGGCAGTGCCTCGAGCTTGGGCTAAAGCCATGGCCTCTTGGTACTTCTCCATCATTTCTTCTATATGCCCTTTAAGCTCCCGGGTCTTTTTTTCCATATCATTAATCCACTCTCGCCGGGCAGAAATGAGGCGCAAAAATGGCTTAAAGGCCATCTGACTAAGAATGACCATTAAAATTAACACAACTACTAATTGAATGATCAGCGTAAGATTTAAATTAATCATCTTATTCCTCTTATCTCTTTGATAGAAATTTTTTTAATTATATTTTTTTTTCAATTTAAGGGTTGATTTATCCCCGGAGGAGTTCAATAAGGCGATCCAATTCCTCCCGGGAGTAAAAATCAATTTCGATCTTTCCCTTATTTCCTTTTCCTTTTATACGGACCTTCGTCCTTAGAACCTGCTGCAACTCTTCGATAAGAGCATCCCATTCAGAGCTTTTCGGCACCATAGTTACAGGGGTTTTACGGCGTATATTTTTCACTAACCTCTCCGTTTGTCTCACGGAGAGTCCAGCAGTCAAGATATGTTTAAAAGCGGCCTTCTGCTTCTCTAAATTCTCCAGACTTAATAAGGCTCGAGCATGTCCAACACTGATCTTCCCTTCAGCTAAGCTTTCTTTAACTTCTTGGGGAAGACGAAGCAAGCGTAAAGCATTGGTTACTGTAGTTCGATCTTTGCCCACACGCTTAGAAATTTCTTCTTGAGTCAATTGAAACTGGTCTATTAATCTGCGAAAAGCTTCCGCCTCCTCTATGGGATTTAAATTCTCCCTTTGAATATTTTCGATCAAAGATAACTCTAAGAGCTCAGATTCAGATACATCTTTAATAATTATGGGCACCTCTTTCAACCCGGCCTTCTGGGCTGCTCGCCATCTTCTTTCTCCCGCTATCAATTCATAACCCGTTCCTTTGCGCCTTACCACTAGGGGTTGTAAAATTCCTTTTTCCTGAATAGATTCCACTAACTCCTGTATTTGGGCCTCGCTAAATTTTTTGCGTGGCTGAAAGGGATTCGGTTCTATCTCCTCAATTCCGCAAATATGGAAGGCCTTCTTTTTTTCCGCCTCAATTGGCGCTTTATCCGGAATTAAAGCCCCCAATCCCTTTCCCAATGCTTGACGCATAAATTTCCTCTCCCCAAATGAATGACGATTCAATATAAATTAAATCATATAAAAATGTCAAAAATTATTGCCTAACTTCAGAAAAAGAAGAAGAATTTGATTCGCTAATGTTCTTGGCCAAAAATATAGTTACTTTTGGTTTTATTAAATAAACTCAATTATGGTTCATAATCTCCTTGGCTAAGTTTAAGTAACTTTCAGCGCCCTTGGAATCAGCATCATAAAGGATTATTGGCTTGCCGAAACTCGGGCTTTCACTAAGGCGCACATTACGAGGAATTACTGTATTAAATACTAATTGCCCGAAATGATTGCGAATTTCATCAGAAACTTGATGGGCAAGATTGTTTCGCTTATCAAACATAGTCAGTAAAATACCTTCGATTTTTAAACTCGGGTTTAAATTTTCTTTAATCAATTCGATAGTTTTTAAAAGTTGCGATAAACCCTCCATGGGATAATATTCACATTGCAGAGGAATTAAAACAGAATCAGCTGCTGTTAAAGAATTTACCGTAAGAAGTCCAAGGGATGGAGGGCAGTCAATGATCAAATAGTCGAATTCTTTTCTAAAATCTTGGATAGCCACTTTTAATCTAATCTCTCGGTCAGCCATGGGGACTAATTCAATTTCTGCCCCGATTAGATCTATATTGGCTGGAATGATTTTTAAAAAATTCAGCTCTGTATCACGCATTAAAATATTGAGGGGAGTTTTCTCTATTATCGCTTGATAGATACTCTGAGAAATTTCTTTACTCATCAACCCAAGGCCACTGGTAGCGTTCCCTTGGGGGTCCATATCAATGAGTAAAGTCCTCTTTTCGGCTGCAGCCAAAGAAGCTGATAAATTTACCGCAGTAGTGGTCTTCCCAACACCGCCTTTTTGATTAGCAATGCAGATTACTTTACCCATTCTTTAAATGATTTTTAACTTTATTCTTCTAAAAAGGCAAGAAGAAAACTTGCTTAAAAGTAAAAGTTAGCATTAAATAGAAAATAAAACAGTAATAATGTTTCACGTGAAACATTATTAACAAGAAAGACCAATAATTATTCTTTTATGACCCAAAAAAGGGAGTTTAAATTCATCTACATAGGAAACAGTTATCCCAAGTTTTTTGAGCTCTGGAAGCGCCCATTGTAGTTCGTCTCCTCCTTTTTTGCCTTTCATGGCAATTAAAATTCCTCCTTTCTTGATGAAAGGAAGTCCATACCGACAGAATTTCAATAATGAACCAAAGGCCCGGGAAATAACGAAGTCAAACTTTTGAAGAATATTCTCTTCTCTTTCATCTCCCGCCCATTGGACCTTTAAACTTTCTATTGCCAATTTCCGGATTATATTTTGTAAAAAATAGACTTTTCTTAGAGAGGACTCGTAAAGGAAAACTTCCAAGCTGGGCTTGGCAATTTTTAATGGTATGCCAGGGAACCCAGCTCCGGAACCTAAATCTAATAATGAAGCTCTCTCTCCGACTTTTTTATGAGCTATTAATGAATCCAGAAAGTCTTTAATTATAATCTCCCTTTCATCTTTCCTCTTAACTAAATTGATCTTCTGACTCCAAATTAATAATTCTTGAAAATATTTATCGAATAGAATAATTTGTTCGGGGCCCAAAGAAAGACCCAAATTAGCTGCTCCCTCCTTTAGGAGCGAAGAAAATCCTCTTTCATCTAAATAATTGGGGGAAATTTTCATTCGCTAACCTGGAGTAATATTTCCCTTCCCCGATTTTTACTTTTTTATGGACTAAAAATTTTTTTAATACTTATCACGGGTACATTTCCTTAAGTAAATCATCAAAATGGAAATGGCAGCTGGGGTTACTCCTGAAATCCTGGAAGCTTGCCCTAAAGAAAGAGGCTTTACTTTCTCCAACTTTTCTCGCACTTCTGCGGTCAAACCAGGAATTTCTTGAAAATCGAGGTCCCGCGGAATAGGCATTCTTTCTAACTTTAAAAATTTATTTACTTGTTCTTGCTGCCGCTTAATATATCCATTATATTTAGTTTGGATTTCCACTTCTTCCGCAACTTCCGATTCTATTGGAAAATCATCTTCTTGAAGATATTTTAGATCTGTAAAGGAAATCTCTGGACGACGAAGAATTTCAGCTAAAGAAACGGGATTTTTTAAGGAAGAGCTCCCCAATTCCCTAAGGCGCTCATTAATACCAGCCGTCGGATAAATAATAGTTTTTTCTAAACGCTCTAATGTATTAGCGATAAGATCCTTTTTTTTCAGAAATAAACTATAATCTTCATCATTTACTAAGCCTACGGTTCGTCCTTTTTCTCGCAAGCGGAGGTCGGCATTATCTTCCCTTAGAAGAAGGCGATACTCTGCCCGGGAAGTGAACATCCGATAAGGCTCTTTAGTCCCTTTTGTGACTAAGTCATCAATCAAAACTCCTATATAAGCTTCATCCCGCCCCAAAATAAAGGGAGGCAACTTTCTTATTTTAAGAGAGGCATTAATGCCTGCCATTAATCCCTGGGCTGCTGCTTCTTCATACCCCGATGTGCCATTTATCTGGCCCGCAAAAAAAAGATTCTCCACTAATTTGGTTTCCAAGGAAGGCTGGAGTTGAATGGGGTCAGCGTAATCGTATTCAATGGCATACCCGGGACGAATAATCCTTACTCTTTCTAATCCTGGAACTGAATGGAGCATTTTTATTTGAATATCCATAGGCAGACTTGTTGATAGTCCATTAGGATAAATTTCCACCGTATCCAACCCTACTGGTTCTAAGAAGATTTGATGACGGTCTTTATCAGAGAAACGGACAACTTTATCCTCTATTGAGGGACAATACCTTGGCCCGATCCCTTTGATTACTCCGCAGAAGAGGGGAGAACGATCGAGTCCAGAGCGAATGATTTCATGGGTCTTAGGGTTAGTATATGTGATATAACAAGGAACTTGTGGTAATTTTATTTCTTTTTTGCTAAAAGAGAATGGTTTAGGCGGCAAATCTCCGTGTTGCCTTTGAAGCCCAGAAAAATCAATAGTCTTTCCATCAAGACGAGCACATGTACCTGTTTTTAGCCTTCCTAAGACAAATCCGAGGCGTTTTAGAGAGTAAGATAAATTTTCCGAGGGTAAATCACCCAACCTTCCAGAGGGAAAATTTTTAAGTCCAATATGCACTAAACCACGCAAAAAAGTCCCTGTAGTGATAATAACTGCTTTGGCTAAGAATTTTTCTCCAGCATCCGTCGCCACCCCTTGCACAACTCGGCCATCCACCAAAATCTCCTCTGCTAAGGATTGCCGAATAAAAAGGTTCTCTTGTTTCTCTAACACTCTTTTCATGCGCAGGTGATACAGATTGAGATCAGCTTGAGCTCGCGAAGAACGTACTGCCGGCCCTTTTTTTGTGTTGAGTTGGCGAAATTGAATACCCGTTTCATCTATATTCTTTGCCATCTCTCCGCCTAAGGCATCAATTTCCTTTACTAAATGCCCTTTAGCTAAACCTCCTATAGCTGGATTACAGGACATCCGCGCGATTGTATCCACATTAATGGTCAAAAGTAGCGTAGGGTGGCCCAACCGGGCACATGCCAAAGCCGCTTCGCAGCCCGCATGTCCAGCTCCTACAACTATTACATCATAAAAATCTGGCGCAATTTGATTGAGACTCATTTATCAAGAATTTTTAGCTATGTTTCACGTGAAACATCTCTTTCTTAATTTTAATAATACAATAAAATTAACAAATTTCTAACAGTTTTTGCAATATTTGTCAATTATTGGTGGCTTCGACCCTTAACTTCTTAAAATAACAAATGGAATTCAAGATTGATCACCAAAATGTCAAAATGCGGCAAAGGTGTTAAGGGAAGATTAGCCTTCAAAAAGATGGGGGCAAGGGTAAAAACTTGCCCCCTGAACTTTTCAAAAATAATAATTCTTTTAAATGATTAATTGCCAGAAATTTATAAATAAGAGGTCAGGGGTTAAGAAGGGAGCATCCTCAGGAAAATAAGTAAAAGCCGAAAACCAGATTTCCGCCAAGGGTTGGCGGATATAAGAAACAAGATAATTTTATAAGGAAAATTGAGCCCGAACTAAAGAGGGCCATGGTGCCTTTTGAGCCCAAATGAACCCCATGTCCCCTTAGGCGAACCAAGATTTGTATACCAAAGTGAAGGTTGGCAGAAGGATCTTCAATTCAGACATAAAGATTAGGGTTTATAAGAGGGAGTATGGGAGCTGATTATAGAAGGGTGGTAGGAGCAAAGTTATGTAAAATTATTTGCTTTTATATTTTTTTCTTGACTAATAACACCTAATATATATAATAGGTGTTATGAATCTTAAAGCTATTTCGATTCATCGTCAAAAGGTGAGTGTTCTCATGAGGAAGCGGGCGCGGTTGGAGCGGGTTGCCCTGGGGCGGTTGCCGATGGTGGCTGCTTCTTTTATGCCGAGGAGGTTAAGGTTTGGGGGTCCGGTGGTTTATTATCTATCGGCTTCGATTGAGGGGGAGAGTCGGCATCGTTATGTGCGAAAGGAGGAGGTGTCTTACTGGAGGAAGCGGGCTTTGGCCTGGAGGCAATTTATCAAGGCTATGGCTTCGTGGGTGAAGGTGAATAAGGAGATTGAGCGGGAGTTGCGGGAGATTGGTCGGTTACGGTGTGAGCCGTTACCGGGAGGGGGCAAGGGTGGATAGGGAGCTGATTTTGTTTAGGGAGAATAAGGTGGAGGTGCGGAAGCGGCTCAAGGATGGAAGGATTGACTATTTGGATTTAACGTCCTGGAGTTTTCAGGATCGGTTTTTTGGGTTTTTAATAGGGGAGGGGTTTTTTGAGTGGTGTGGGGCGAGTTATCCTACGCCGCGGGAGCGGGAGAATATTCCGGTTTGGTTTTTGTTGGCTTGTGTTATTCAGATGAAGCTTTCTCGGAGTGCGGCCTTTCGGAGGTTGGAGTATATTTTACGTTCGGGTTCTATTCTGACGCGGGTAGGGTTTAATGTGGGGTTAAAAGGAGGGGGATTTAACCACAAGAACAAGAGGCAGCGGAAGATTCCTATTGCTCAGGACACGGTGCGGAAGTTTTTTAAGGATACGGAGGCTTCTGGGGTTGAGGGTTGGTATAACGGGGAGGTGCAGAAGTGGTTAAGGAGGCATAGGGGTTATTCGGACAAGGAGGGGATTTTTATTCTTGATTCCACATTGATTTTTCTTCCTGATAATCCCAATTACAAGGAATCTGCCTTGTTGCCGTTAGACCAGGAAGGGAGGTATGTGGATGTCAAGAGACTTTCTATCTCGGAGAGGAAGCGATTTAAGTATACGCGTGCTTATAAGTTGACGATGTTACTTCATTGGAGTCGGCAGGGTGATTATTTTATGTTTGCGGGTGGGCATTTGGGGCCGGGAGATGAGTCTGGGTTGAAAAGGGGAGAAGAGCTTGTGGATGGATTTGTAGCTGAGGTAGGCAAGGGGGTGATCAAGTTTTTGATCATGGATCGGGAATTTATTGATGGGGGTATGATTAGTAGGTTTAAGCAGGAATATGGGATTGACTGTTTAATTCCTTTGAAGTCGAACATGCATGCGCTTTTGGATGCTTTAGGGATTGCGCGCATTGAGGATGTAGAGTGGTTAAGGTATGGGGAGCAGAGGAGGGGTGGAGGAGAGGTAGAGGAGGTGGAGGAGGTGGCTGGGGTGGGGAAGGTGGAGTCCTGGGAGAGCTGTAAGGTTCCATTGTACGTAGTGTTGGTGCGGACGTGCAAGGTTGGTGGTGAGGAGGAGCTTTGGGCCTTGGCTTCGACGAAGGAGTTTGATGATCCTCGGGAGGCCAGGGAGTTATATAAAGGTCGGATGCAGATTGAGGAGAGGATTGATCAGATCAAGAATTGCTGGTGGGTGGGTTGTTTTACCACTCCTAATTTTAATGCTGATGTGGTTCATGTCTTTTTTGTTTTGCTGGTTTATACATTGATTCAGCTCTATTTGAAAGCCACCCATCACGAGGAGTTGGCTACCCAGACGGTGGAAACGTTAAAACAAGAGGAGCGCTTAGGGAAGGACGCGGTCATTGTCTACGCCGAGAAATACTTTGGCGTCTTTGACCTCGATGAGTATACGGATATTATTTTGCATCTTAAACCCGAGGCTCACCAGAGAATGTGTCGGTGGATAAAGAAGTTTAGAAGAGGAAAGATTAGAGCTCCTTAAGGCCCTGTTCTATCTGGCCCCTCGCTTCTTGGTTGTAAAATGCTTTCCCATGGAAAAGAGAGGAGATTTTTTTCTTTCCTAAACCCCTCCATTCATTTCAGCCTCGCCTGCCGCTATCTCTATTCCATCAAAAGATAAGAATTACATCATATCCAAAGCTTTTCCCTTTGTTAGACCGCCTTTCGCCTACTCATTATTAATTAGCTAAATACCAAATACCTTCCTCAACCCCTCTTATGTCTGATTTGAAGATCGAATAAATAAAGCACTTGACATTTTTGGGGGCTTTTGTAGAATTCGGCCATAGAAGAAAGACGAATATTGAAGAGGGCAAGTAGCAGAAAAAGAGTAAAAAAAGGATTGATCAAGATAGGATGAGCATAATGGTTGGCCAAAAAAGTAAAATCACAAATAGTAAAACATAAAATTCTCGAACTAGCAAAAAAGCATCATAACATTTGTACTCAGAGCCGATCACCGTTGGTTTAATGGATCCACATGACTTATTAGGCTATATTCTATTCCGTATGGTATACCAGATTAACCATCTATAAACAAAATTAAACCATACAAGGGAGGGGGTAAGAGAGATGAAAAAGAAAATTATTTTTTTGAGCTTATTTTGTATGGCTTTGGCTGGAATTTTTTATCTTCCTATTGCCCAGGCAAAAGAAATCCGTATCAAATGGGGTACTACAAGTGTGCGGTCATCGGGATATGCGCATGGGGTTTTATTTGCCAAAGCAGTTAACCAAGCTTATCCCGGAGAAATCGTCATTACTGTAGTTGAAACAGGAGGATGGATCGAAAATTTAAGTCGTATGAGAATAGGCCTCTTGAAAATTGCTCAAGTAAACCCAATTTCAGCTTATACTGCCTATCATGGGCTTTTTGACTTCAAAGACCAGAAAAATCCAAATATAAGGATGTTAGCTGCTACTGCAGTAACTACTCATACTTTCGTAGCCGGAAAAGATACTGGTATAACCACTATTGAACAGTTGCATGGCCGAAAAATGGCCATGAATCCGTTAACTACCTCTGAAAGATTAGCTAGGTTATTCCTTGAGGCAAATGGCATTTCCCCTGAGTATAAATGGGGAGGAACAGCTTCTAACCTGGAGGCTATGAAAGCTAAGACTGTTGATGCCTGGTCCAGACCTGGTTTTCGAGATGGTGGGATCACTGAATTAGCCTTAAGCCGCCCCCTTAACTTTCTACCCATTACTGAAGAACACTTAAAAAAATATAATGCAAAATACCCTGCTCACGGAAAAGGAATTATCAGCCCTGCTGGACAATATAAGGGGCATGACAAAGATTATTTAACTCTCGCTTTTGTAGAAGGAGAAATGGCCCATAAAGATGTGCCTGCAGAGTTAATCTATAAAATCCTTAAAGCAATTTATGCCAAGCGGATGGAGATGATTAAAGTAGATGCTTCTTTCCGGGATGGGGGCTTTGAAAATTTTCCCAAGCTGACTATGGAATATTGCGACGTTCCGCTTCATCTTGGAGCAGTTAAATTCTATAGAGAATTAGGGATAAAAATTCCTGATCAACTAATTCCTCCCGAGATAAGATAAAAAATTTTAAAAAATAAGGAGGGAAAAAATGAGCAAGAAATTTAGAATAATAAAAATTATTTTCGCTATCTTTCTTCTAGGTATAGGGATAAATGCCTGCGCTAGCCTTCCAGAAAAGAGCGGGGATGCCAAGCCTGCTGCAAACTTGGTGATCACTCCCATAAGTGCTCTCCCGAAGAGCGTCATCACTATACGGGGTTCTGGTTTCATTCCCAAAGAAAAAATAGAACTGATAATAGTAGTGGATGGAGTACCTGTAGAGCTGGGCGCAGAGCCCATGATCAAAGAAGCTAATGATTTGGGTGCTTTTAAAGTTAAAAGCGGCATTCCCTTCAATGCCAAGCCAGGAATGTATACTATTAAAGCAGTGGGAGATAAAGGTTCAGTAGCTGTGGCACCATTGGAAGTAGAAGAAAAAAAGAAATAATAACTTGAGGAATGATAGATGCGCGATTTAACCGGTTATTGGAAAATCATCGGGCGCATAGTTGCTGCTCTGCTTATCATAATTACCATTTATACCTCAATATTAGGTGCATGGCACCCAGTCATCCAAGGAGCCATTTTTCTGAATCTTTCCCTCTTCTTAGTTTTTCTTTACTTTCCTCTTAGCAAAGAAAAAATTAAAAAAGAAAGTAGACTTTTTATGCGAATATCAATCTGGGGCAGCTTAAACTCCCCTGCCTTAGTTGATATTTTTATGATGTTGGCGAGTGTGATAGTATGTGGGTATGTTCTTTTAAACTGGGAAGAAATAACTAGGCAAAGGTGGATGTATAAGACCTACGAGCTCGTCTTCAGCGGTCTGCTTGGGATTATGTTGTTGGAAGCAACTCGAAGGACGACTGGCAAAATTATTCCCATCATGGCCCTTCTTTTTTTGGTCTATGCTCTGGGCGGTGATTTTATTCCTGGCTCCTTTGGTCATCCGGGATTTCCTATAAAAGAAATCCTTTATCACTATTACATGATGACCGAAGGATATTGGGGGATGCTTACAGATCTGACCAGCCGAGTAATAGCCATTTTTCTTCTTTTAGGTCCTGTTTTATTTACTACGGGCGTAGGCAATACTTTCATGAATCTGGCCCGTTATTTTGGAGGCCGAATCAGTGGGGGAGCTGGACAGATAGCCGTGATCTCTAGTGCTTGTTTCGGCACTCTTTCTGGATCGGCCGTAGCTAATGTTGCTACTACAGGAACCTTTACCATCCCGACCATGAAAAAACTGGGATATAAGCCTGAGCTTGCTGGAGCGATCGAAGCTTCCGCTTCCTCGGGAGGACAGATCATGCCGCCCATTATGGGCGTAGGCGCTTTTGTTATGGCTGAATTATTAGGTGTTCCTTACCTTTATATATGTGTAGCTGCTATTATTCCAGCTTTGATTTATTTTTTTGGTGTGGGGGCTGGAGTATTTTTCTGTGCCAAAAAGTTTGGTCTGGGTAAATTACCTGCGGAACTTATACCCAGAGCTCGAGAAGTTTTTGAACCCGGAGCCATGCTAAATCTTTTTATTCCTATTAGCGTGCTTCTTTATATCCTTATTCTTCTGCTGCCAGCTCAATTAGCTGCCGGATTAGCTTTATTGGCCGCTATGGGGACTTTTCTGGTGAATGGAATTCGCACGGGGAAAATTTGGGAGCGAACAAAAATCTTGGGTGAAGCATTATCTTCAGGGGCTATCACCGCAGTAGCTACTCTTATGGTCATGGCAGTTTGCGTGCAAATGGCCGTATCTTTAGTAGCTCTGACTGGATTGGCCGTCAAAATGTCTGAAGCGATTTTAGGATTAGCCGGTGTGAATGTGCTCTTAGCCTTATTTCTGACCATGGTTATTATTATGATTCTGGGCATGGGTATGCCCACGACGGCAGCTTATATCATTGGCGCCGCTGTTTTAGGTTCTACCTTGATGGCCTTAGAATTAAAGGGATTAGCCGCCCACATGTTTATTTTTTATTATTCTGTATTAGGCAACATTAGCCCTCCAGTTTGCGTTGCAGTCTATACAGCCGTCACTATTGCTGGCGGGAATTGGTTGCGCATGGCTGGAATCGCTATGACCTTGTGTCTAGGCGCATATTTAATCCCTTTCACTTTTATATATTATCCTGCTTTGCTCATGCAAGGGACTTTTGGTGAAATTATCTCTATTACCATAACTACTCTTTTCGGAGTCTTATTTCTTTCCGCAGGAATTTTTGGGTATTTCATGCTCCCGACAAATATATGGGAACGCCTATTGTTCATTGGCGGCGGTTTTTTTCTTTTTAAGCCTGGTTTAACAACTGACCTAATTGGCCTGATTTTAATTTCCGCAGCTTGCCTGAGCCAAAAAATTCGTGGCGTAAAACAAATCAGCAGAGAAGTATTAGAAATAACATTTAAAAATAAATAGTTCATTTAGCCAGATAATTAAAAAGACTTAATCTCTCCAACCATCTGGCTATGAAGAGAAATAATGGGGGTTGGTTAATTTCAAATTGAAAATAATCAATTACATTCTCCCATGTCATTTAGACTTGAAAAGTGAACACCTGTTTTTTGTCTTTTTGAAATGAAGGAAGGGGACGTTGATGAATTCTGCAAATTTCCATCCTTCGCTTTTCTCTTCCATCCTCATTATTTAAGTCGAAGAAGTATTTTTACTACATTAAATAATGAATCTGTCCTTTCCTTTGGTGATTTTCTGAATAAATGTTCCAAAATGAGATTGTAATTTGTTAGCACAAGCGGGGCCCTAAGTGTCCAATTTTAGTTTTAATTGTTCTGATCGATTGATTGATTGATAAACGCCTCTGCCTAGCCCAACGTGCCTTCTGCATCCTCAGCTCAAGGATAGTGGAGGCTCTGCCATAATGTTTATCCGCAGGGGTTACAAATCCAATGGCACTGTGAAGATGACGATGATTATACCACGGAAAGAAGCTCAGACAATAGGACTGAGCTGCCTCAAAGCTCTCAAATCGACCCGGATAGGTCGGATGACCCTTCAGGGTCGAGAAGAAGGATTCAATAAAAGGGTTATCCGTGGGGGTGCTGGGTCGAGTAAAGGAACGCAGCATATGGAGGGGCTCCAACGTCTGGCCCAAGAGCTTGGACTTCATGGTGCTCCCTCGATCACTGACGATCTGAGGCCGTTTTGCCTCCGGGAGATCCAGGATATGTTGGGAATCGATCGCCTCTTTAAACATCTCCTTGGCAGTAGAGGCTCGAACCGTCCAATCCAATCTCCAGGCCACCACATACCTCGAATACTCGTCCAGGATCGCATAGAGGTAAAAGAAGAGCCCCAATGTATAGGTGGCCAAGGGGGTGATATCCCAACACCAGAGACAATTGGGAGAAACGGCCAGATCATGGTTAATTCGAGGCATAGACTTGCGATGCCGGGCACTTCCCCGAGGCTCCGAAAGATGAGCTTCCTTAAGGATTCGGTAGCCTGTGGAAGGACTCAGATGAACCACATCCGTATCGCTCCCGTAAGCACAGAGCACAGGAACCGAGGCATCTGCCAAATCCTCCCGAGCGGCCAACGCCAAGAAGGCTTCTCGCTCCTCTGGAAGCAAGCGATGAGGCGCTTGTCGTGGACCGGGAATGCTGTCCTCCAGGGAACCATTCATCTTCTGAACACGCCACCGGCTCAGTCGATGTCTCTCCAATCCCAGCAGAGCCCCCAGCCGTTCTTGAGTCATCCCTATCGCATGGGCTTGATCAAACATCTCCAAAAGCTCCTCCTTCTGCTGTGCCTCCAACCGAATCCCTCTCAACGACCCCTGGAACCCCCACTCCAGGCTTTTTTTAAGGCCTGGTTCTCCATGGCTAACGATGCTAAGGCCTTCTCCACCTCCTCCTTCTCTCTCAAGAGAGCTTCATGGATTTCGGCAGGCACCGAAGGCTTTCTCCTCTTTCCCGGACGAACCGAACGAAGGGCGGCTAATGCTCCCTCTTCGACAACAGCTCGAATTCGAGCCAAATCGGAATGGTATAGTCCCTCCCTACGAAGTATTTCACCAACACGCCCTGGAGATCGGCAGCTCTCCACGAAGAGATCAAACTTTTTCTCGGCAGTAAGGAAACGACGGCGTTTGGAAGAGGGTTCTGGTGGCAACGCTTTCCCTTTTTCAATCTCTTCCAAACTCAAAACGGGGTTGGGAACTTTCTCCTTGCTTTCTTTCTTCTGGGACATGGGATTCTCCTCTCTTAAGAACACTTTCTACCCCATTTCCCTAACAAATTACAACCTCTGTTTTGGTAGATGAATTAAGAAAAATACCGCCTGGTTTCCCTGGTCGTCAAATCCCATTCCCATTGCTCTAGTAAAGGGTCTTTAACTTGGTTCAATAAAGCACGTCCGAAATTCTTTCCGAAAGATAATGCGATCTTTATTCTCCAGAAGAAAATGCTGTTTCAAACAAGAGGCCAACTGATTTGCACCAGTGTGTGTACCAACTCGCACAATCCTATCTACCCCATGGGAAAATTCTCCCTGCTTAAACAAGATATAAATACTATTCGCAGGCATCTGATGCTCATTAAATGGGAAGCGTTGCCTAGTCAGGGAATTGAAAAACTAATGAACACGTTCACAAATTCTGCTCATTCAACAAAATCTGCTTCAAATACTGCAATTGCTTTCCTATGGGAAGTCCTGCCAAAGGCATTTCGTATGATTTCAGGTACGGAATCAAATACTTGCGATATCGGCTCCCGCCTAGAATGACAAAATGGGTCTCTTTCTAAATCACAATAGCTGCGCAATTTCTGCAATACTTTGCTTGCCCAGTCCTTTATTTTTCGAACAGACATTTTTTTAAGAGTGACGTTATAGGGGTCTATTTCGTCGTTTAATTGAATCAATCCATACTTCGCCGAGAGAATAAAAATCTTGTTTGGTGAAAGCTTTTCTTGAGCATAGCGCAGGGAAAAGCGAAAAAGGGGACTAATGTACAGGTCCTTTGCGCATGCCCTATGGGATAATTTTTTGCTGACGCAAGATATCAAAACTATCTTCGCCATAATATTTGGATTGACAAGCTACGATACAGTTAACTGGCGCCAGTAGTTATCAGGAAGCTCATTTTGTCGTATAGACTATCTTTCCTTCTTTCTCAAATTATATTCTTTTTCTGTAAGTATAATAAACTCATTTCCAAAACCTGTGTACTCGAAGTACACTTTGTCCCCTGAATGGACAAGCTTGTCATCAAATCCCTTTTTTCTATACCAGGGTTTCAACTTGCTTGGCGTCCCAAGACATACTCGATCCTCTGTTTAGGGTTTACTAAAATTCAACTCGTATCGATCTCCGTCTTTATCGATCAATGTAATCCGTGAATTTCTTGTAGGATATGAGAATCTTTTTCCCCTCTGAAGATCATATTTGAAAAAAGTAATATCTCTCCGTCTCCATCCTTCAGCGTCGCTCTGGCTTAAGTCATTTAACTTACCCTGAAACAAATCTCCTTTTCTCGGCATAGGGTCGATCATGATCAATTCCCTTTCCGTAGGTCCTTTTTTACTTGTTTGACCTACCTTCTTAGACAGCTCTTGTTTATTCTTTTTATTGTATCGCTCAGGGTGATCTACAGAATCCTTGTATATACTTGTGTCCAGATCTATAGGTCGCAAATTCATCGCTAGGGCGGCAATTGAACTAATTGACCGCAATTCTTTATAGCTATAAGCTGATGTAATGCCAGCATTTTGTAAGATTGCCTTGATATTCGAATCTACGGCTATAGCATCAGAGTGGCCAACAAGAACACGAAAGTAGTCAGCTGTTTTATCAGCTATCTTGAAAGTGCTGTGGCCGCCCAATCCAAATCGAATAGACAAAAGGCTATCTCTATTATCTTCTGGTCTCAACCATTCTTTTAACTCAAAATAGGTGTCAATTTTTCGAGAAGCAAAAAATTCTGCGACGGCAATTAAATCCTTTTCCAGGGCATTACCTTTCCAATCAAGTAATTTTTCCAATCCATATTTCTTTAACAAATCCAAAAACCCTGTTATAGTAGCTGCTTTCTGTAAAGCGATTATTTTTTGAACCCTTTTACGTAGCTGTTTTTCATAATCATGGCCGACCTGAAGTACAGCATCTACAATAACACGGCCTACATGGGGAATATCAATCATCGGGTCTGGCTTAATAGGGGCAAAATTTTTAAGTTCTTTAATGTGTGCCACCAGCT
>FWPU01006311.1_pt1 | contig 24013 bp, 19 predicted proteins | sample 2228361 | NCBI WGS metagenome assembly FWPU01 (sample SAMEA103939777, study PRJEB20133) | metagenome
ATTTTAGTCTCAGAATTAATTTTTCTGAAATGTTTATGAAGTCGCATAACAATTTCCATATCCTCACCAATTGAACCTCTCCGATAACCACCTATTTCAACGACAGCATCCCTTTTAAAGCAGCTGAATGCTCCGCTGATAATAAGTATTCCGTTTATAGAATCGAAACCAGTCCTGCCGAAAAGAAAAGCTCTGAGATATTCAATCACCTGAAATCTTGCCAGCCAGTTTTTTGATAGACCGATATTAAGAATGTGACCTTTTTTAACTTCACAACCATTAGCAATTCTTATTGTGCCCCCAACAGCAACCACATTTTCATTTTCTATGAATGGTTGAGCAATTTTCAAAAGACAATCTCTTTCCAGAATTGAATCTGCATCAATCACAGTTATCAAAGGATATTTCGCAACATTTATCCCGGCATTGATAGCATCGGCTTTACCACCATTAGCTTTATCAACTACGGTGAGATTATGAATTTCTTTGGATTTATAGACAGCATTAATTTTTTCAGACTTGATTTTATACAAATCCGGGAAAGCGATTTGCTTTAAGGAAAAACTCTCAATCAATTTCTGAAGTGTATCATCCTTTGAACCATCATTCACTATTACTAACTGGAATTGAGGATAAATTAGTTGTAACAACGATTTTACATTGTCGACAATGTTATTGCCTTCATTATAAGCCGGAACGATCACAGAAATTGGTTTATAGTTCTTCAGTTTAAAGATTCTCTCAAGATCAGCATACTCAATTTTATTTTTATATCTTAAAATTCTGGAGAATGAAATAAGGTTCAGAATAAAATAAATTGTAATAAGTGACAGAAAGTAAAACAACACAACATAATTAAATAACATCATTATTTTTGCTAAATCATTCATCATCAATCTCAACAAAGTTTTCGGATAGAACCATTCTGGCTATTGCTGAGGCTTTGGAGTCAGCATTACTTTTTGCAACGATTTGGAGTAGCTTGATACCTTTATTTCCCAATTCGAATAACGCTTCTGCGGCAGCTATATTCACTTCAAATGAATCCTCGTATAATCTTTGTACAAAAACAGGAGCTAAATCTGAACCACCAATTTTAGCAAGTGCTTCAATTGCTGCTGTTCTAACTTCAATTTCAGGATGTTCAAAGTGCTCCCAGAGGTAGGGAATCGCATCAATGCACTCAATCGCTCCGGAATATTTAATACACTCAACAAGCAATTTTTTATTTGTTGAAGACTGAAATATTTTAAGCACTGAATCAGCAGCTTCTCTGTAACCATGGAAACGGAAAATCTGAATAGCAATTTTTCTGTAATGATCATCTTCAATTACAATTCGCTCAACAAGATGATCGCAAACCTCAGGGTGATACTCCAGCATTATTGAAATCAGAATATCTGAACTGAGTTCTCTTTGGTATCTTGAAGCATGCAGAATGGCAGTCGCATATTCCAGAGCATTTAAACGAGCCAAAGCCCGCGCACAAAAAATAAATACATCAGAGTTTTTTGAATAAAGATGTCCGAACAGCAAAGATTTTACTTTTTGATTATTCGATGCCCCAAAAAAATATGCAGCTCTGATGATTCGGCGTGTGTTTTTACTTTTTAGGTCAGCAAGCAGATAATTATAAATTTCAGTTTCATTAATAATTCTTTTAATACTCTCAAGATCTTTCCCATCAAGAAATGAGAACAAATCCCTCAGCACCATTAAAAGAAATTTATACTGAGATTTCCTTACTCTCTGTAATAATATTTTTGGATCCGCAGGTGAGCCGAGATATCGGTAAAACTCCTTTTCCCACTGAGCAAGAAATTTATTTTTCTGACTTTGTTCGTAAAAGTACCTGAGTCTGATTATCAAGACAATAATTACAAGAAGGATTATCACAATGGAAAGGAATAGTATAAGTTGAGTAAGTATCAATAGAAAACTATCACCTGTCGGAATGATAATTCCACCAATGCCGAAAAAATTTTTAAATTCTGTAAAAATCAATCTATTATTTTTTTGATTTTTGCTAAAAGGACAGCTGTAGAAAATGGTTTGGTAATATACTCTTCAGCACCTATTTCAAGTGCATTCAAAATAGTCTCTTCTTCAGCATTTGTTGTCAGCATTATAACCGGTATTGTTGCAGTTTCAGGATTACTTTTAATTTCTTTAAGAACCGTCAAACCATCTTTGATTGGCATCATTAAATCAAGAATAACAAGATCTGGTTTCTCGGAAACAACCTTTTCATAGACTTCTTCGCCGTTTGGAAATACAGTAACATCATAACCTTCATTCTGAAGTTTGTATGTCATCAGCTTGATTAAAGAATCAGAATCTTCAGCGTAAAAAATTTTCTTTTTGCTTAAGGTCATTTTAATGTTTTATCTACTATTAATAGTTACAAAAATAAAGAAATGAGTATTTCTTAACGATAGGATAAGATATGAAAAGCAATAGTGAGAAGCCCGCTTTATTTGTAATTACGGGCTCTTCGAAAAAATATTTCTTCTATTAATTTGAAGGAAGTGAATTTTTACCGAGGTTATACCTTTTTCTTTCGTTCGAATCCAGATATAGTTTTCTCAATCGAATTGATTTTGGAGTAACCTCAACCATCTCATCTTCCTCAATATATTCGAGCGCTTCCTCAAGAGAGAATTTTATTGCAGGAACAATTTTTATTGCTTTATCCGCTCCTGATGCTCTCATATTTGTTAATTTTTTACCTCTTTGGACATTTACTTCAATATCATTCTCTTTATTGTGTTCTCCGACTATTTGTCCGGCATAAACTGTTTCTCCGGGGTCGATAAAAAATTTCCCCCGATCCTGAAGCGAGTCAATTGCATAGGCAGTAGCTGGTCCTTCGCCCATTGAAATCATTACACCGTTACGGACACGATTTATCGCACCTTTAAAGAATTCATATTGATAAAACTGATGATGCATAACAGCTTCGCCAGAGGTTGCAGTAAGAACTTTTGTACGAAGACCCATAATTCCGCGGGAAGGTATATGAAATTCAAGTGAGGTAAGATTGCCCTTTGTTTCCATCTTAATAAGTTGCCCGCGTCTTTGTCCGACGATCTCAATTACTTTTCCTGCCAGTTCACCCGGAACATCAACTGTAAGCACTTCTATTGGTTCGGCTTTCTTACCATCTATTTCTTTATAAATTACTTTTGGTTCACGCACCTGAAGTTCGTATCCTTCTCTTCTCATATTTTCAATAAGAATTGAAAGATGTAAAATTCCTCTTCCGGAAACTTTGAAAGCATCAGGTGAATTGGTTTCCTGAACACGAAGAGCGACATTATGCTCAAGCTCTTTAAATAAACGGTCTCGCAACTGTCTTGATGTTACAAATTTTCCTTCTCTTCCATAGAATGGTGAGTTGTTAACCATAAATGTCATGCTGATAGTCGGTTCATCAATTGAAATAATAGGAAGTGGTTCTGGATTTTCAGCGTCGGCGATTGTATCACCAATATCAACATCATCAATACCCACAATTGCGCAGATATCTCCACAGTTTACTTCATTTACTTCAACACGATTCAGTCCTTCGAAAACAAATAATTGTCGTATCTGAACTTCATGAATGTTGCCGTCTCTTTTAATGATAACCAACTTATCAGATTTTTTTAATGTACCTCTGAAAACTCTTCCGATACCAATTCTTCCCACATAGTCATTATAATCCAATGTAGTAATCTGAATCTGAATTCCACCCTTATTATCAGGTGGCGGTGGAATGTCTTTAATTATTGAATCAAGCAGTGGAGTCAGATCTTTTTTCGCATCAGTAAGATTTTTTATTGCCCAACCATTTCTGCCACTTGCATAAATAACTGGAAATTCCAGTTGATTTTCATCTGCTCCAAGATCTATGAAAAGATCATAAACTTCATCCAGAACTTCTTTTGGACGATTATCTGGCCTGTCTATTTTGTTTATTACGACGATAGGCTTCAGATTAAGATCGAGTGCCTTCTGCAAAACAAATCTGGTCTGAGGCATTGGTCCTTCAAATGAGTCAACAAGAAGTAAAACACCGTCAGCCATTTTTAAAACTCTTTCTACTTCACCACCAAAATCAGAGTGACCGGGAGTATCAATAAGATTTATTTTATAATCTTTATATGATATGCTGATATTCTTTGCTAAAATGGTTATTCCTCTTTCGCGCTCAAGATCATTTGAATCCAGGAATCTTTCGCGAACTATTTGGTTATTTCTGAAAACCTGACATTGCTTAAGTAGTTGATCTACTAAAGTTGTTTTGCCGTGGTCAACATGTGCTATGATTGCAATATTTCTAAGTTTGTTCATATTTATCCTTTATATAATTCAGCCAACAAATTTAATTAAATAATTCTTATGATTATCGATTGTGTTTGTGATGAGTGTGTGGTTAAGTGACGGAGATTTTTTGTGGAATTATCAACTTTGCTTTTAATTAACTATAACAACAACTTTCCCGAATGTTCTTCCTGTCTGAAATTTTTTTATTGCCTGTGGCATCTGGTCAAAACTGAATATTTCACCGATATATGGTTTGGGAAGCTGTAGTTCAATAATTTCATTAAGCAAAGATTTTAAATAGTCTCCTTTTTCATATAACCAGATAAGATTGAAACCCATAACTGATTTGTTTTGTTCAATCAGTTTTAAAATATCTACTTTTGGTCGGGTAAAATATTTGTAAGCAAGTTCAAAATAATTGGGGAATGCGGTATGAGTAGCAAAATTAGAAGCACCATAAATAATTGCTCTTCCTTGAGGTGCCAGAAGTTCAAAAGTATGTTTAAAATACTTTCCGGTTAGAGATTCAAGAAGCAAATCAATCTTTTTGTTATTAAGAATTTCCTTCAGAGCTTTTATAAAATTTTTATCACGAACCAAAATGGAATCAACCTGTTCATTTTTTATTTTCTCAATTTTACCTGCGCTTCCAACAGTGCCAATTGTAGTACAATTAAATTTCTTTGCAATTCTGTTAGCATATATTCCTACACCACCGGCAACACTATGAATAAGTACAATCTGATTCTGCTTTATATTTCCTAATTCTTTTAATGCATAATATGCAGTCAGTGCCTGCACAACAAATGATGCCCCTTCTTCGAAAGACCAATCTTCAGGTAGTTTTATTAAATACATTTTATTGAGGTTGATGTGTGTTGTAAATGCACCAAATTTTGTAACACCAATAACTTTATCACCAACAGAAAAATCATTTACCTCACTTCCCTTATCAATCACAATTCCGGAAAATTCCAACCCGGGAATCAAATTATATTTTGGGGCAGCTTTGTATAAACCGTGGATACAGAAGAAATCCGCGAAGTTTAAACCGATTGCTTTGATTTCAACAGTTATCTCATCGGGTTGTGGAGAAGATAATTCTTCCTCTGAAAGAATTAATCTATCCAGTGACCCGACTCTGTGCATTCTATAAACCATTCTTTTCATTTCTGTTCCGTCTGATTAACTCAAAAGAATTATATGTTTTAATACAATTAAAAATAACACATTTCTGTCTCAGAACTGATTGTTTATTCACACATATTTTGAATTCCTGAGAATGAAAGAGTAAAAACTAACAAAGCACTTTTAAATAGTTAGTCAGGAGCTTTATAAACCATAATTATTATTCCAACCATTTGTTTTAATTTTGTAACACTCATTTAATCATTCCTGCGAGGTCAGGACTGAATTATTATTAGTATCAATCAGAGGAACAAATGAACGAAAGACTTATTGAATGTGTCCCTAATTTTTCCGAAGGGCAGAGACCCGAAATAATAAAACAGATTACTGATGAAATTGAAAAAGTAGAAGGTGTAAAACTTCTTGATGTTGATCCGGGTTATGATATGAACAGAACAGTTGTGACTTTTATAGGAACTCCGGAAGGCGTAAAAGAAGCAGCATTCAATGCAATCAGAAAAGCTGCGGAATTGATTGATATGTCCAAACACAAGGGAACGCATCCGAGAATGGGTGCAACAGATGTTTGTCCTTTCGTTCCTATCACAGGAGTAACCGAAGAAGAATGTATAGAATTATCCAAAGAAGTTGCTAAACGAGTTGGTGAAGAACTTGGCATACCGGTTTATCTTTACGAAAAATCTGCAACATCACCCGACCGTGTTAATCTGGCAAAAATAAGACAAGGTGAGTATGAAGGTCTCGAAGAAAAATTAAAAGATCCTAAATGGAAACCGGATTTCGGACCTGCTAAATTCAATCCCAAAACCGGCGCAACAGTGATTGGTGTCAGGGAGTTTCTTATTGCTTATAATATCAATTTGAACACGCGTGAAGAAAAGTATGCAACTGATATTGCTTTCGAGTTGAGAGAGAAAGGACGCTCAGCAAGAAAAGGTGGGGATGGTCCGTTCTATTTTAAGAGTGAAGAAATCCTTAAATATGAAAAGGGAAATTATCCTTGTGGAAGTTGTGACTTCACCGGAAAAACAATAGAAGATACAATTAAACATTGTAAAGAAGTTCATAATTATGATCTTGCTGAACTTCTCGATTTGAATGGGATAGACCCACAAAATCCTGAAGGACAATCAGTTAAAATTCCAGGAAAGTTTAAACACTGTAAAGCTATTGGTTGGATGGTTCCGAAATATGACAGAGCACAGATTTCTATAAATCTTACAAATTATAAAATAACTTCAATGCATCATGTTTTTGATGAAGCTTGTCGCCTTGCAGAAGAAAGAGGTTTAAGAGTTACAGGAAGTGAGATAGTAGGAATGGTTCCTTATCCTGCTTTACTTGAAACAGGAAAATATTATTTAAGAAAGCAGCATCGTTCAGTTGGAGTTCCGATTCGGGATATTCTGAACACAGCAGTTCAGTCGCTCGGTTTAAATGATGTTTCTGATTTCAAAATTGAGGAAAGAGTTCTTGGGCTTCCTAAAAACCCGGATACAGCATTGGTTGAAATGAAACTAAGAGATTTCGTTGATGAAGTGTCAAGAGAAACTCCGGCACCTGGTGGTGGATCAATAGCTGCCTTATCCGGAGCTCTTGGAGCAGCTCTTTCATCAATGGTAAGTAACCTCACTGCGTTTAAGAGAGGCAGTAATCCTGATAAAGACAATATACTAAACGATACAGCAGAAAGATGTCAATATATTAAAGATAATCTGGTTAAAGCGATAGATGATGATACAAATGCTTTTAATGATTATATGAATGCCAGAAGATTACCCGGCAAAACAGCTGAAGAGAAAAAAGTTCGTGAAGAAGCAATGCAAAATGGATTAAAAAAAGCCGTTACTGTTCCTTTGAACACTGCCAGACTTAGTTATGAAGCTATTGAAATAGCTGATATAGTTGCTAAGTACGGAAATCCAAATTCCATCACTGATGTTGGAGTTGGTGCGCAATGCGCATATACTGGCGTGCTTGGCGGAATCTACAATGTATTGATTAATCTTAAAGACATTAAAGATGAAAAGTTTGTTGAAGAAATGAAAAAAGTATGTATTGAGTTAAAATCGAAAGCACAGAAAAAACTTAGTGAAGTTTTAGCTTATGTTGAATCAAAACTTTAATTAACCAAAGAGAGTTCTATGAGACAACCAAATAAATTTAAAGTAGGAATTTTACAATTAGCTTTCAGTAAAAATCCTGATGAAAACCTAAAGAAAGCTGTAAAGTGGATTGAAAAAGCTGCTGACAAGGGTGCACAGGTAGTTTGTTTACCCGAACTTTTCAGAACTCAGTATTTCTGCCAGTCAGAAAATATTGATTACTTTGATTTAGCCGAGACAATTCCCGGTCCTTCAACTGAAACTATAAGTAAAGTTGCAAGAAAGAACAAAGTTGTTGTAATAGTTCCGGTATTTGAAAATCGAGCGATAGGATTATATCATAACTCTCTGGCTGTTATCAACACTCAAGGTGAAATAGTTGGTGTTTACAGAAAGATGCACATACCTGATGATCCGGCTTATTATGAAAAATTTTATTTCACTCCCGGAGATTTAGGATTCAAATCATTCGAAACTGAATTCGGAAATATCGGTACATTGATTTGCTGGGACCAATGGTATCCTGAAGGTGCCAGATTAACTGCATTACAGGGAGCGAGCATTTTATTTTATCCAACTGCAATTGGCTGGCATCCTTACGAAAAGAAAGAACACGGTAAAGCACAATTTGAAAGCTGGCAGACAATTCAACGTTCTCACGCAATTGCTAATGGCGTTTATGTAGCTGCTGTTAATCGAATCGGACTTGAAAAAGAAACTAAGGATTCTGCAGGAATTGAATTCTGGGGCAGAAGTTTTATTTGTGATCCGCAAGGAATAATAATTGCAGAAGCTTCTCACGACAAAGAAGAAATTATTATTGGCGAGGTTGACTTAAACAGAATTGAATATATTCGTCGTAACTGGCCGTTCCTCCGTGACAGAAGAATTGAAGCTTATGGAAATATTATTAAAAGATTTGACGACTAATATTAAACTGGTAGTAAAAGTCAAAATTTATTAATAATATTTTAGTAGAAAATATGTCAGAGAAGCAATATGTAGAATTGAAAAAACTTTGTTATGATTTTTCGATTAGAATAATAAAAATTGTCGATTCATCGGATCTCTTATAAATTTTAACAATCAGTACGATAATCCTGATTTTTAGAAGACAGTTATTTTTTGACCTTTGACTTTTTAATACCAATTAAAATCTATGAAAAATAACAACAGCTCAAACTCAAAATACCGTTTGCCTGCCGAATGGGAAAAACACGAAGCAACCTGGATTGGCTGGCCTGCAAATAATAAAGACTGGCCCGGGAAGTTTACTCCAATTCCCTGGGTCTATGGTGAGATTGCCAGATACATCTCTCGTGAAGAAAAAGTAAGAATAATTGTTCAATCAAAAACTCATCAACAAAAAGCTCTGAATGTTTTGCAGTCTGTTAATACCAATCTTGCCAACATTGAATTTTTCACTTTAAAGACCGACAGAAACTGGCTAAGAGATGCAGGTCCGCAATTTGTAAAAGATAAAAATGGTAATACAGTTGTCATACAATTTAAATTTAATGCCTGGGCTAAGTATGATAATTATAAGCATGATGCAAAAATTCCTGAAATGATTTCTGAAAAGTTGAATAAGAAAAGAATTATTGCAGAACATAAAAACAAGGAAGTTGTACTGGAAGGCGGTAGCATTGATTACAATGGTACCGGAACAATCATTACAACTGAAGAATGCCTTATGGATGAAGAAGTTCAGGTAAGAAATCCCGGTTTCACAAAAAAAGATTATGAAGAGGTATTCAGAAAATATTTTGGAGTTACAAATGTGATTTGGTTAGGGAAAGGAATTGCAGGAGATGACACTCACGGTCATGTTGATGATATTACAAGATTTATAAACCGCAACACAATAGTTACTGTAATTGAAACAAAAGCCAATGATCCGAACTATATTCCTTTGATGGAAAATCGTGAAAGATTGGAAGATGCAAAACTTGAAGATGGTTCATTACCTGAAATAATAGATATTCCAATGCCTTCGCCGGTTAATTTCAAAGGACAAAGATTACCAGCGAGTTATGCTAATTTTTATATTTCAAATTACGCTGTGCTTGTTCCAACATTCAACGATCCGAATGACAGAATTGCACTGGGTATCTTCTCAGAACTGATTGAAGATAGGCCTGTGATTGGAATTCACGCAGTTGATTTGGTTTGGGGTTTGGGAACTTTACATTGTCTTACACATGAACAAATTATCTGATTATTTATCGCAGTAAAACCATCTTTTTAGTCTGAACAAATAACTGAGAAGAAGGATTATCCGGTTCAATCACCTGAATCTGATAAAAATAAACTCCTGATGAAAGATTATCTGCATTAAACTGAACTTCATAATAATTCTGCTGTTGAACTTCATCTACTAAAGTCTGAATTTCATTACCAAGTAAATCATAAATTTTGATTTTTACATATCCATCGCGTGGAATTGAATAAGCGATTTTAGTATCCGGATTAAAAGGATTTGGAAAATTCTGATACAAAACGAAGTCGATAGGTAAGGGAGGAGGATTGCCTAAATTGATATCAAGTTTGTTATCACTTATTCTCGAATTATCACTTCCGATTAGAATTAAATTTTCAACTATTACATTTTCGGGCAGATTAATTGGGAAGGGAATATTTGCAACAAAATTATTTCCACTTTTGATTGTTTTTATTCCAAAGCGGTCATAAAGTAAAACTCTTAAAATATTTTCTCCGAAATAATAATATCCCTGACCTAATCCAGTTGTAATATTAGTCTCACCACTAAAATCACCAATATTTGAAAATTCAATTTGTACCCCGCGTATTTCTTTATCCGTGTTCAGATACAAACTTATGCCGTTATGGTTTACATATACAGAAGTTTTGGTTTCAAAACCTGAATTAGAGTTTACCGGATTATTTGAGATAACAAAACTGCAAGCATTAATCTGAACTCCGCTTGGATAAACACCAGTGAGTATTATATTTTGAAGTAATGAAAGATCCTGAACATTAACAAGCCCATCAGGATTAGGTTCTGAATTTCCAACAATCCATGGTGCTAAATCTGCTCTTAGAAATGATTCTCCCTCAAGAGAATCTTTACCAATTATGTGATCCACGATCAGCAAAATATCGAGTATATCCAAACAACCATCGCCATTAACATCACCATAAAAACCGACTCTGTTTCTGACAATTACTTTAAGTTCATTTCTTGATGGCGTAATATTAATCGGATTTCCTTGATATGTACTCGCTTCGGCATTCGTTATCTGGAATGATGATTTTACACTGTCGGTTAATGGTGGTAAATCAGCAACACGATAGTTTATTTTGAACAAATCAAGATAATTCCCGGGAGGAAGCCCATTATTTTGATTCAAATTATAAAGTAAAACCAGAACCTCATCCTGTGAAGCACCGTTTGGAGATAAAGGTCCCCTAATTACATTGTAATTTAATACCCACGAAGGATCACTTATATCTGAACCCTTTTCAATGCTCTGAAATGTAATTACATTATTATCGTCGTGGGCTTTGTTAACCTGCAATCTGAATTGAATTGCCTGTGCAGTTGCTGAAAGACTTCTTAATTGCATTACATCAGTGTATGAAAAATCTTCAAATCTGTAAACGATATCATTCTGAAATACTAATCCTGTTTTTGGAATAGCGAAGCTGTTTATGGTAATAATCTTAAATTCTGATCTTGAGGGAGTTATATCAATAGGAAATCCGTCATAAGTACTTGCAGATACCTGTGAAATTCTTAAAGATGATTTTAAGCTGTCTTTATTTGAGGGTAAGTCAGCGACACGATAATTAACCTTGAAAAGTTCGTCATAATTTCCCGGAGGCAAACCATTATTATAGTTTTGATTATAGATTAAAACATAAATATCATCAGCAGAAGAACCATTCGGTTGAATAGGACCGCGTATTATATTAAATGCAAGAATCCATGTGCTATCTGAAATGTCTGAACCTTTCTCAATACTGATGAATGTCAGCATCATATTATCATCAGGGGCTTTGTTAACGGATAATTTAAATTGAATTGCCTGCGCAGTTTGAGAAAGATTTTTTAATTGGATTATATCTGTATAAGTGCTGTCTTTAAGCCGGTAAATCAGTGGTTTTTCGAAGATTAAACCTATTGATGAATCACTTAATCCGATATCCCGATTATGAATTACTATCTCCTGAGAAAAACCAGGATTAAAATTCCCAGCAATTACGAAAAGTATTGCCGTAATTAGTAAAGTTTTAACTTTGAAGAAGCACTTTATCATTAAACAAACTATTTGTTTTATGTATCATTCTGCTGTTATTTGCCAAAGAGTGTACCAATTAATTACTCTTTGTGTCATATTGATTTTTTATTAAAATCAAATTCTATAGTGATTATCGCTTTTCTCTGTGGAAATTTTACAATGAAGTTTATACATAAAGGTAAATTTTAGAAAGGTGTGAAAAAATTTATTGGAATATCTGACGTAAGCGTATTTATTTAAATGTTTAAAAACCACTAGCAAACTCAACAGATATTAGAAAAATATTTTTGAATATTACTTCTAAATCACTACCTCATCAATATCAGAAAAAGTCCGTTTGGTTTTATTCAATGCAGAGTATAAGTTTTCACTGATAATTATAAATAATTTACCATTAGGAGGAAAAACCTGTGATTATTACCATACCTAAAGAACTCCTGCCTGGTGAAAACAGAGTTGCCTGCGTACCTGATGTCGCTTCCAAATTAATTAAATCCGGATTCGAAATAATTGTTGAGAAAAATGCTGGTCTTAATGCCGGATTTCGTGATGAACAGTACATTAAAGCAGGGGCAAAAATAGCTGACACTGTTGAAGACTTATATGCAAATGCAGATATAATATTCAAAGTTCAGCGACCTATTGAACACCCGTCAGGAAAGCTCGAAATTGAATTATACAAGAAAGGTTCTCTTTTAATTTCACTCGCCTATGTTCTGCACTATTTTGACATAGCGAAAAAATGTGCAGAGAGGGGAATTGATTTTATTTCAATGGATATGATTCCCCGAACAACACTTGCACAAAAGATGGATGCTCTTAGTTCTCAGGCAAATATTGCTGGTTATAAGAGTGTTATCCTTGCTGCAAATCATCTTGGAAAAATTTTCCCTCTGATGATGACTGCAGCAGGAACAATATCTCCCGCAAAAGTTGTGATAATGGGCGCTGGCGTAGCTGGATTACAAGCTCTCGGCACAGCAAAAAGATTAGGTGCCGTTGTTGAAGTGTCTGATATTCGTCCTGCGGTTAAGGAAGAAGTTCAATCCTTAGGTGGGAAATTTATAGAGGTTGAAACAACTGAGGATATGCAGGATTCCGGTGGTTATGCAAAAGAAGCCTCACCCGAGTTCCTTAAAAAACAACAGGAACTGATATTTAAACATGTTACCGAAGCTGACATAGTTATTACAACGGCTTTAGTTCCAGGTAAAAAAGCACCTATACTTGTTACTGAGGAAATGGTGAAAAATATGCGTGCCGGAAGCGTGGTACTTGATATGGCCACAGAATTTGGAGGCAATTGTGAAATAAGTGAGAAAGGAAAAACTGTTAAAAAATATGATGTTACAATAATTGGCGAACCAAATTTGCCAAGTTTGGTTCCGACACATGCAAGTGAAATGTATTCAAAAAATATTTTAAGTCTTATTCAGCATATTGCAAAAGATGGAAAAATAAATCTGAATCCTGATGACGAAATTGTTAAAGGATGTTTAATTACAAGAAATGGTGATGTTATAAATCAAAGAGTTAAAGATTTAATTAAGTAAAAGGGAAAATAATTATGGAAGAATATTTGTTTTTAATGCACATCTATGTTTTCGTTCTTGCCATATTTGTTGGCTTCGAACTGATAACAAAAGTTCCACCTACGCTTCACACGCCGTTAATGTCTGGTTCAAACGCTATCTCAGGTATTACAGTGGTAGGTGCAATATTAAGTGCAGGTATGGAACAATTTAATATAAGTACAATTCTGGGTCTTGTTGCAGTTATCTTCGCAATGATAAATGTTGTGGGAGGATTTCTTGTAACAGATCGAATGCTAAAAATGTTCAAGAAAAAGTGAGATGATAAAATGAAAGTTGTTATAGAAATCACTTATCTGGTCTCCTCGATTTTATTCATCTTCGGAATAAAAAAATTAGCATCTCCCAAAACCGCTCGACAGGGAAACTTGTTCGCTGCCATAGGAATGTTTCTCGCAATTGTTGCAACACTTCTTGATCAGAATGTTTTAACATATGAATGGATAATAATAGGTTCAATTATCGGAGCGTTGGTCGGAGCTATTATGGCTATTAAAGTTCCAATGACAGGAATGCCTCAGATGGTTGGTCTGCTGAATGGTTTTGGTGGTGGCGCTTCAACACTAGTAGCTTTATCTGAATATTTCAGAAAAAATCCTAACTATCCCGTTGACACTGGAGCTGCCTTTATTTTACCGGTCGATCAGGGTGTTGCAATAATTCTAAGTCTTTTGATAGGTGGTGTTACTTTCACAGGTTCCTTAATTGCATTTGGTAAATTGCAGGGAATTGTTACCGGTAAAGTTGTAAAATATCCGCTTCAACATCCAATTAATCTGATATTATTATTGGCTGTTTTGGCTGCGGGCGCTTATGTAGTCATTAATCCTGATGAATTGAATTTATTGTTTATAATCACAGGCGTTTCATTAGTTCTTGGTGTATTACTGGTACTTCCTATCGGCGGTGCTGATATGCCCGTAGCAATTTCATTACTTAATTCGTATTCCGGATTAGCTGCCTCAACTACCGGATTCGTTCTTGGAAATAATGAATTAATTATTGCCGGTGCGTTGGTCGGTGCATCGGGAATTATTCTTACAATCATAATGTGTAAGGGAATGAACCGATCACTAATGAATGTTGTACTTGGTGGCTGGGCAAGTGCTGGAACTACTGGTCCGGCTACAACCACTTCTGCAAAAGGGCAGGTTAAATCAATCGATACTGAAGAACTTGCGATGTTACTTGATGCTGTAAGCAGTGTAATCATTGTTCCTGGTTACGGAATGGCAGTAGCTCAAGCGCAGCACGCAATAAGGGATTTGATGAATGTTCTTGAAAAGAAAGGTGTAAATGTTCGTTTTGCAATTCATCCCGTAGCCGGAAGAATGCCCGGACATATGAATGTTCTTCTTGCAGAAGCGCAGGTTCCTTATGACAAACTTTATGCAATGGAAGATATAAATGATGATTTTCCGAATACTGATGTTGTAATTGTAGTTGGGGCAAATGATGTTGTTAATCCTGCTGCTCGCCATGATCAAAACAGTCCGATTTACGGTATGCCTATTTTAAATGTTGATTACGCAAAAACAGTTATTATAAATAAGAGATCATTGAATGTTGGTTATGCAGGCATTGATAATGAACTGTTCTTTTATCCTAACGCACTTATGTACTTTGGTGATGCAAAAGAAGCAATTACAAAACTTGTAAACGAGCTGAAAACATCTTCATAATAAAAGCACCCTTTATTTAGCCCTCTTTTACTCAGGTGAAAGAGGGATTTTTTTTGTTATATCAATTCTGATGACTTCAAATATTTAATCATTTATATTTGAATTGAAAACTCAAACATTTTGGAGACATTCAATGAAAATGAATTGGGAGCCCTTCATCGGTTTTATGGTAAATGTTACGATGCACGAGAATTATGGTTTAACTTTCGATTCAAAAAATGATCAGACTTTATATGAAATAGTCTTTAAATCCGGTAAGTTAATTTCCGCTTATGAAGACGGTTTACTTCTTGAAACAACAAGGGAAAATCATAAAGTAAACATCTTCATTCCTTATTCTTCCATAAAATGTGTTGAATTATTTGACATAAAAGGGGAATAACTTTGAAAAAATTAATTTTAATTTTTTGTATTTCCCTGATTGCAAACATATTCAGTCAGGAAATAATAATACGAAGTCTTCAGGTTTACACTTCTGATGATGAAAAATCATTCCCGGTTTTAACATCAAAAAATCACCTTGTAATTGAATTTGATGTTCAAAGTCCAACGCTTCCCGTTTTTAATATAATTTTCAGATTTTGTGACAGAAACTGGAAACCGGTTGACAACATTTTTTTCAATAACTATGGAAAAAACACTGCTTATTTTCTTGAACATTTTTCTCTGCCAGTAACAGTTGAAGAAGCTGATTATCATTTCATTAATCGCTTCCCTGATAAAGCTGGTTATGTGAGTTTTCCATTTTCAGGCAAGTGGAGATTTTATGTTGTTGATCCACAGGATACTACTAAGGTTTACGCAAATGGAAAATTTATAGTTGTAAATCCTGAAGTTCCTTTAAATGTTGATTTGAAAAAAGAAACACTTGAAGACAAAGCATACTATCCACCCGAACTTGCAAGAACTTATTGGGTAATTGCCAGAAGTACAATTCCCGAAGATTTTTTTAATCACTTTGTTGACGAAGCTGAAATTATCCGAAATCATTTGGTGGATTATCCACTTAGAATTAATAGAAACGGTCAATTTGATTTTAACAGAAAATTCGAATGGGATGGCTCGAATAATCTGACATTCATTGCAAAAGATTTTCGACCCGGTAATGGATACAGACAAGTTAACTTGATGAACACCAATACTTACAGCTCTAAAAATGTTCTGGCAAAGTTTGAGGGATTTGAATCCGATCGCTTTTATAAAAATCCTTTGCCGGATTTTAATGGCGGAATGATTCTATACAATCATAAAGATCCTTATGCAACTTATATGAATGTAAAATTTTCAATCAAACCCTCAATTAAGATTTATGGCGATGTTTATCTTGTCGGCGCTTTTAATGAATGGAGAGTGCTGCCGGATTATAAAATGGATTTTGATGGAGAACTTTATTCTAAAACAATTTTACTTAAACGAGGTGTTTACGATTATCAATATGTTGTGGTTAACGGTGATCCCGATATTCCCGAAACAGTTGATTGGTATATTCTTGAGGGAAATAATTGGGAAGCTTCAAATACTATAAATGTTCTTCTTTACTACCGCGATCAGAATTATGGTGGTTACGATCGCTTAATAGGTTTTTCCAGAATCAAAACGAGGTGAGTTATAATGCAGAAATTAAATGTTGGAGTTATTGGCGTAGGACATCTTGGTAAACTTCATACAAAGATGTTTAAGTCAATAGAGAACTGTGAACTGGCAGGAGTCTACGATACAAATCCTGAAACTTCAAAATCTGTTGCTGAAGAATTTCAAACGAAATCTTTCGATAGTTTAGATGATTTATTGGCAGTTACTCAGGCAGTTTCAATTGCTGCAACAACTAGTGCTCATTATCAGTTAGCAAAGAAAGCTTTTGCATCTGATAATCATGTTTTTATCGAAAAACCAATTACTGCTACTATAGATGAAGCGGAAGATTTGGTTAGAATATCAAATGAAAAAAAACTGAATCTTCAGGTTGGACACATCGAAAGATTTAATCCCGGGTTGCTTGCCCTTGAACATTACATAACGGATCCAAAGTTTATCCAGAGTGATCGTCTTGCTCAGTTCAATCCAAGGGGGACTGATGTTGCAGTTGTTCTGGATTTGATGATTCACGACATAGATATAATTCTCAGCTTTATAAAAAGCCCTGTAAAGAATATTGAAGCAAACGGTGTTGAGGTTGTTTCTGATCATATTGATATTGCAAATGCAAGAATTCAATTTGAAAACGGTGCAGTTGCCAATGTAACAGCAAGCCGTATATCTCAGAAGAAAATGCGGAAGATGAGAATCTTTCAGAAAGACAATTACCTTTCTCTCGATTTCGTTACAGGTGTAAGCGAAGTTTATCGGTTGCTTCCTGTTGATGCTCCTGTTAATAGCGGATCAATTTCATTTGGTGAAATTGGTATTGGTGATAAAAAGAAAAGACTTGTTTATGAACAACCTGAAATAAAAGAAATAAATGCTTTGCAGTACGAGTTACAACTATTTGTAAATTCTGTGCTCAATCAAACCAAACCGGTTGTCTCCGGTGAAGACGGTTTAAGAGCTTTGCAGGTTGCTGAAGAAATAATTAAAAAAATTGAAGAGTCTAAAAGCAATCTTGTATGAAAAATAAAATTTTATTTGCAGTCATAACTTTAACAACTTTTGCAGTTTACCAATGCAGTGTGTATCAAGCTATTACTAATCTCTCAAGATTACAATTTAAAGTCGGTGAGGTAAGTGGATTCAGAGTAAACAATATTGATATTTCAAACAAATCATCCTTAACAGATTTTTCACCGACAGATGTACTTGCACTAACTTCGTCTTTCAGTCAGGGTAAACTTCCTGTTTCATTTGTACTGAATGTTGATGCAAAAAATCCCAATGACGGTACTGGTGGATATCCCAAAACTGATGCAACACTCAAATCATTTAAATGGAGATTATTTATAGATGATACAGAAACCATTTCCGGAGATATTGATGCACCTGTTACAGTTCCGGGAACCGGTGAAGTAATAAAAATTCCATTAAGAATAAATATTGATTTGATTCAATTTTTCAAAGACCAGGGATTTGATAAAGTAATTAACCTTGCTTTAACGCTTGGGGGTAAAAATGGTTCGACTTCTAAAATTACTTTATACGCTACTCCAACTGTTTCAACAATATTTGGAAACATTACTTATCCGGGAGAACTCAAAATAATTGACGCTAACTTCACAAACTAAATAAATTAAAATGGCAAAAAGTGAAAAATACGCTGTCGGAGTTGATTTAGGTGGAACGAATATTAAAGTCGGGATCGTTTCCGAGAGCGGAAAAATTCTTACGAAAACTTCTGTGAAAACAGAAGCTTTAGCTGGACCAAAAGCAGTTATCAAAAATATTAAAAAAGGTATCAACTTAGTTTTAAAGAATAATAAACTAAAAATTTCAGCAATTGGAATCGGTGCTCCGGGAATTGTTTCAACAAAAAAAGGAATCGTACAAAATCCACCTAACCTTCCGGGCTGGGATGAAATTGCTTTGGGTTCAATTATCAAAAAGGAATTTGATCTGAAAGTAAACATAGAAAATGATGCTAATGCAGCTGCAATAGGTGAATTGATTTTCGGAGCAGGAAAAAAATTTGATTCATTTGTAATGGTTACGCTTGGGACAGGTGTTGGAGGGGGAATAGTTTTCAATAAAAAAATTTTCAGAGGTGAAATTGGTGGCGCCGGTGAAATTGGCCATGTTTGTATTGATCCGAACGGACCAAGGTGCAATTGTGGTTCAACTGGTTGTATAGAAGCTTACGCCGGTAATCATTATATAAAGGAATCAGTAAAAAAAGATTTGCATAATCATCCCTCTTCAAAAATCTGGGAGCTGATTGAAAATGATCTGGAAAAAGTTTCGCCACGAATAATTCAGATGGCAGCAGAACTGGATGATGTATATGCCAAAGAATTTATTCACGACCTTGGAATTAAACTCGGTGTTGCTTTTACTTCGATTAGTAATATACTTGATATCAGTACTTTTATAATCGGTGGTGGAGTTGCCGGATTTGGAAGCCCGCTTTTTACAACAATAAAATCTGCTATGGTCCATAGAGTTTTAACTCCTCTCAAACACAGAATTAAAGTTGTTCCGGCAAAACTTAAGAATGAAGCAGGAATCCTGGGAGCATCAGCACTTGTGTTTTATAATACTTAAAATTATTTGCGCATCAATTCAGTTATGAAAGTTAGTTTAATAATCTTTTACCTTGTTATTTTTTTTCATACTTCATCAGCGCAAATCAAGGATACTATTTCATCTTTTAATAATATCAGTTCATCATCAGATACAGTAGCTACAGTAAAATCAAAGAAATATGATGTGGATACAACAGTATTTGCTGAAGCAAAGGATTCAATTTTCTTCAACTTAAAAGAAAAAAAGATGTTTATTTACGGTAGCGGAAATTTAAAATACAAACAAACCGAAATTAAAAGTGGTGTAATTGAGATTGATTTTCAGAACAGTAATATTGATGCTTTTGGATTAAAAAAAGATTCACTAAATAATTTTATTGATACTCCCGTTCTTGCCGAAGCAGGTGAAACTTATACAGGTGATCGAATGAAATATAATTTCAAAACTCAGCAGGGAATAATTTCATTTGCAAAAACCGAACAGGAAGGATCTAAATACACAGGACAGAAAATCAAAAAAGTTGATAAGGATATTTACTTTATAGCCGATGGTGTTTATACAACTTGCGACGATGACTCCTGTCCTCATTACTATTTTTATTCACCAAGAATGAAGGTAATTCATAAAGAACAAATTGTTGCCGAGTGGATATTTTTAAACTTTGGCGGTGTTCCATTTCCGATTCCTCTTCCATTCGCAGTCTTCCCAATTGAATCCGGCAGAAGATCTGGCATTATTCCACCTGTGTTCGGAGATGATGCAAGATACGGCACATACTTTTCCCGATTCGGTTACTTCTGGGCAATAAGCGATTATATGGACTTAAATTTAACCGGAGATTTTTACACCCGCGGCAGTTACAGAGTTAATAGTCTTTTCCGATATGCAAAGAGGTATGAGTTTAATGGAAATCTTGAGGGAAGCTACGGAAGTTTTGTAATTGGTGAAAAAGATGATCCTGACAGAAGCGAATCAAATGACTGGCGCTTAAGATGGAACCATAATCAGACAATCACTCCAACGATGCGATTTGATGCCAGACTCGAATTTCTTTCCAATAATCTTATAACAAGAAACATTTCAGATATTAATGATCTTCTGAGAAATGAAGCTATTTCAAATGCAACTTTGTTTAAATCGTGGGATGAATCCGGAAATAGTATGTCCATAAATTATAATAGACGGCAGGTGTTTGAAACAAATGAAGTGTTTGAAATTCTTCCAAGTATTACATTTACAATGTCACAGAAATATCCATTCAGATCCAAAGCAGGCAGTTCATCGGGTTTGTTTGAGTCTTTTGGCTTTTCGTATTCAGGTTCTTTTGAAAACAGAAGAAACAGAAAAGATCGTGAAATAAAGATCAGAGCAGGCGTTAATCATCAGTTAAATGCAAGTCTTTCACCTAAAATCGGATATTTCAATGTAACTCCATCATTTACTTATCAGGAAAGGTGGTATAATAAACGAATAGAAAAATTTTCATTACCTAATTATGAAGGAAAAGATTCTATAATAACTAATGATGTTAAGGAAATTAATTTTGTCAGAACTTTTTCCTTTGGTGTTAATGCATCAACAAAATTTTACGGGATTTTTAATCCGGAAATTCTTGGAATAAAATCAATAAGACATACAGTCATCCCTTCGGTTGGTTATTCATTTGTGCCTGATTTCTCAACAGACTTTTGGGGTTATTATGATTATTACCAGAATCAGGATGGTCAGCTAATCAAGTACAATAAATTCGAACGGGAAATTTTCGGCGGTGCATCCAACAGAGAATCACAATCATTGAGTTTTTCTGTCTCAAATCTTTTTGAAATGAAAACACAAAGCGATCCGACTGATACAACATCAAAGGAAAATAAAATTCAACTTCTTAATCTCAATGCTAATATCGGATATGATTTTACAGCAGATAGTCTGAAATTTTCAGATTTAAGGTTGAATTACAGAACTCAGATTGGCAATTTTTTTAGCTTTAACGGTGGCTCAACTTTTTCCCTTTACGACTATGAGGGCAATATTCCAAGAATAAATAAATTTCTTTATGAGCAGGGAAAAGGATTACTACGGTTAACGAGCTTTAATTTTTCTGTATCTCTAACTCTTTCCGGAGAGAAATTAAAATCAGCGAAAACACAGCAAACAACAAGACCGCTTCAGGAATCCGGTTTTGCACAGGATAACAGAAATATTTATCAAGGTCTTTATACAATGAATGATCCGGATTTCTCAATTCCCTGGGACATTAATCTGAATTATTATTTTAATGAGTCCAGACCAATACCGGATAAAATAACCAAGTCTTCAAGCATCAGTGGAAGTTTGAATTTTAATTTAACGCCTGCCTGGAAAATTTCGGTTACTGGTAGTTATGACTTACAAAGAAAAGAATTTGCAGCACCTCAAATCAGAATCTCACGGGATTTGCATTGCTGGATAATGAATTTCAGTTGGAATCCCGTTGGAACATTCCGTGGTTATATGCTTGAAATAAGGGTGAAAGCACCTCAGCTTCAGGATTTGAAGATTACAAAGCGTGATCAGTTCTTCGAAGGAAGATAAATGATTCATTACATTATTGATGGAAATAATCTGATTGGAAAGATTCCTTCTTTGAGAAAACTTGAGGATAAACAATCAGCACGGGAAAAACTTTCTTTGATGCTTCAAAGATATTTCTCAGGAAGAAAAGTAAAAGTCAGTTTACATTTTGATGGTTATGAAAATGAACTTATAAAAGCTGCCAGAATTGTGATCAGATATTCTTTGAATCGTTCCGCTGATGACTTGATCAGAAAAGAAATTGAGAATATGAAGAACATAAAATCAACTTATGTCGTTTCATCAGATGCCGAAGTTTTATCGTATGCAAGGTTATGTGGTTGCAAAGTAATAAAGTCTGAGGAATTTTATGATATGATTAGTCAATCAAACAAAAATTTTTCTTCTGAAGAAAAACCTACCGAATTTAACAAAGACGAATTCAAAAAACTTTTTGGAATTGAATAAATAAATTCCCAATGAACATCTGTTTTCTTGTGTGAATATATTAACTACTTGACCTTCACTTCAAAAATTATGAATTTTAGACAGAAATAAGTATAAACTTTTTTAACCACTTCTTCGTTAGGGAAAACAAATGAAAAATATATTTACTCTCCTTTTGTTATTCACCTCTCTTCTTAATGCTCAGATAGATATAAGAGAAATTTTTGAAAACAAAACAGAGGTTTATTTCCGATTTGAAATATCTGACCGAAGTGAACTTGATTTTCTGACAAACATCATTTCCGTTGACAATGTAATTGATGGCAGAACTGTTTTTGCCTATGCAAATATCAATGAGTTTGAAGAGTTTATTAAACTAAATTACAAATTTCAAATTTTACCAAATCCTTCCACACTTATCGAACCGGAAATGAGCAGTAATATTGAAGATATTAAATCCTGGGATGTATATCCTACTTATGATGCTTATGTAAATATGATGTATCAGTTTCAGAATAATTATCCGCAGATTTGCAAAGTAATCGACGCTGGTAATACAGTCCAGGGTAGAAAAATTTTATTTGTAAAAATATCTGATAATGTTGAGCAACGAGAAGCTGAACCTCAGTTTATGTACACATCAAGTATGCACGGTGACGAATTAACAGGTTATGTATTGATGTTAAGACTTATTGATTCACTTCTTACTTCTTATGGTAATGACCCACGAATTACCAATATGATTAACAATGCAGAAATCTGGATTAACCCTCTTGCAAATCCTGATGGTACATACCGAAGTGGAAACAATACTGTAAGCGGAGCAACGAGATACAACTTCAACAACTTCGATCTAAACAGAAACTTTCCTGATCCGGTCAACGGAATTAATCCAAATCAGCAAATAGAAGTGACTCGATTCAGATCAATTCAGGAAACGAACAACTTTACTCTAATAGCTAATTTTCACGGCGGAGCAGAAGTGGTTAATTATCCCTGGGATACCTGGGCAAATACAGGAACAAATCCGAGAATTCACGCTGATCAAAACTGGTATCAGTTTATTTCTCATCTCTATGCTGATACTTGCCAGACATATTCTCCTTCAGGTTATATGAGTGGTTTTGATGACGGCACAACTAATGGAGGCGACTGGTATATTATTCACGGCGGAAGACAGGATTACACGAATTGGTACAGACATGGAAGAGAAGTCACAATTGAAATTTCAAATACTAAATTACCACCGGCAAGTCAGTTGCCTTCATTCTGGGAGTATAACAAAAGGTCTTTTCTCAATTATATGGAACATATTTTTTATGGTATCAATGGAACTGTAACTGATACTGTTGGAAACCCTGTTCGTGCAAAGATTACTGTTGTCAGTCACGATTACGATAGCTCAGAAGTTTATTCTGATGCAATAACAGGATTTTATTCAAGAATGATTCAGCCCGGCACATATACATTAAAATTTCAGGCGCCGGGACACTATGATTTAGTGATTAATAATATTTCGGTACCATCTTATAACTCTTCAATTCAGTTAAATGTTGAGATGATTCCCGTTGTTCCGATTCCTATTGAACTGATTTCTTTCGATGCAATTTTTAATGGTGAAAATGTTCACTTAAGCTGGTCAACTGCAACTGAAATCAATAACAGAGGATTTGAGATTGAAAGACAAACAGGCAGTGAGCAATCAGCACAAGGCAAATGGGAAACTATAGGTTTTGTTCCGGGTTCTG
>FWPU01006312.1_pt1 | contig 24010 bp, 20 predicted proteins | sample 2228361 | NCBI WGS metagenome assembly FWPU01 (sample SAMEA103939777, study PRJEB20133) | metagenome
CGGGATAGGCATTGGCTTCCTCCTGTTTTATTCTCCATACCTCTATACCACAAAAGACCTATTTACGCCAAGATGTACTATTCTCTTGATCAACCAAACCTCAAGCGCAAAAGATATCACAGAACTATCGGGGAACGGCATTTCCTCGATGGTGGACACGGTGCTGCGTCTCGAATACCTGGAAGGGCAAGAAGAGATTAGACGTCTATTGCAAGTGATCAAATCACGGGGATCGGCTCACTCCAATCAAAAGCAAGAGTACCTCATCACGGACGAGGGCATTCGCATTCTGGACAGATATGCAGGCGAAGAAACGTCGACCGAGACGACAGGGCAACTTCGAGAAGAAGCAGCCCAAATCGAGGCTCAAAGGCTGGAACTTGAAATCCGCATGAAGGAACTGGAATTGAAACGGCTGCAACTTGCACTGCGGCAGAAATCACCCCTCTCCAAACAACCGAGAACGATACAATCACAGGCTGAAGCCGCAAAAACGAAGGATGCGTGATGCGAATGAACCAATCGGCCAAACTGCCTCCAGAATCAGCCTCTGGCGCTCCCTTCTATCGTTTGCGGCTCTTCGTGGCCGGGGAAGAACCCAATTCTGCAAGAGCAAAAGCGATATTGAAACGACTGTGCGAGACTTATTTGCGCGACCGATGTGAAATGCACATCGTAGACGTATACCAAGATTATCAGGCTGCCATCGATTATCAAATCGTCATCATCCCCTACCTGATGGTGGAGTCGCCGCCGCCTGCCAGAACCATCGTTGGCTCTTTGAACGACGAAGCCAGCGTTCTAGCGGCCCTGGGCCTCACTGAATGACACTCGTCCATGAGCCAGAGCAAACCTTCTTACGAGGAATTGAAACAGCGTCTCGAACAGGCCGAGGCCATCCTGAAAGCCTTGCGTCGCGGCGAATTGGACCTGCTGGTGGGAGAGGCCGGACCGCTGGTGGTGCAATTCAAGTCTCTGGTAGAAGAAAAAAGCCGGCTTTTTCAAGAAAAGGAGAAACTGGCTGCCGAATGGCAGGCCACCTTCGATGCAGCGCAGGATGCCATCTGGCTGCTGGATGTAAATCAACGCATCATACGCACCAACAAAGCGGCAGAACGGATTTTCGGGCACACAGCGCAGGAAATGATAGGAAAATACTGCTGCGAAATCATGTATGGCAGCAAGCAGCCCGTATCGTTCTGTCCCTTCAAGCGAATGCGCAAAAGTCTGCAACGCGAGACCACTCACATGCAATTCGGCAGGCGCTGGTTGGAGATTGTCGTAGACCCCCTGCTGAACGAAAAACAAGAATTGACCGGTTGTATCCATATAGCCAGCGACATCACCGCACAAAAGCGCCATGAGCGCGAACTAGAAGCCGAGGCCATGCTGGCACAGGCCCTGAGCGAGACGCTCGAACTACGTCCTCTGCTCGAACGACTGTTGCAGGCTGCCTGCCACGCTATTCCAAGCGGTGAAAAGGGAAGCGTCCTGCTACTCGAACGAGATGGCCGCCTGCGCATCCACGCCTTGTACGGCTATTCCGACGCACGCTTGGAAAATTTTCCTTTTGCCAGCGATTCGGGCTATTCCGCTCGTACCGTCCGCGAGCGTACACCGCTGCTGCTCTCGGATGTTCGCGCCGACCCAAGTATACGATATGACGGAGAAATCGAGGAAGCACGCGCTATCTACAGCGCCATTACTGCGCCTCTCATGCTGCACGACGAGATCATCGGCGTTCTCTCGCTCGATTCTACACGCCGGGCCGCCTTCGAGCAGGCAGATTTGGCTTTCTTGACTCACTTTGCTGCTTCTGCCGCCCTGGTCGTCGAACGCGCTCGTCTGTTCGAACAGAGCCGCTTGCATAACGAAAACCTGAAGGCCATCAACGCCATGGGACGCGCACTGGCCAGCACCTTCGACCTTGAAACCATCTACGACCAGGTGCGCCAGTCCATTTACGCCCTGCTGCCCGAGATTTCCGGGGTGATGATCAACCTGTTCGACGAGGAGAAACAACTCATCACCTGCGCCTACCGCCACACGGACGACGAGGCCCAGGATGTCTCGTCCCTGCCGGCCATCCCTCTTGGCCCACCCGGCAGCGACACCCAAAGCCGCGCCATCCACAGCCGTGAACCGCTGGTCATCCATCACTTTCAGGAACAACTCGAAAAAGCGCGCGTTCATGTCACCATTGGCAAAGAGGGAGAGCCGCGCCGCTCTTCCATGTACGTTCCTATGTTGACACAGGGAAAAGTAATTAGCCTGATTATCGTCCAGAGTCCCATCGAGGAGCGCTTCAACGAACAAGACGTGGAATTGACCAGCCTGATCGCCAACACGGCCGCCGTCGCCATCCAGAACGCGCGCCTGTTCCAGCAAACCCAGCGACAAACGGAAAAAATGGCGGCTGTCAACGCCCTGGGACGCGCTCTAGCCACCACGCTCGACTTGCCCATTATCTACCGTCGCGCCTACCAACACATCCGCCAGTTACTGGACTGTGACAATTTCGGTATTACCGAACTGGATGAAGAAAGGGGCGCTTTACGGATAGCGTTCCTGCTCTGCGACGGCCAGGAAATGAATGTGGAAACGGCGCCTCCCTTACCGATCGAACCGTCCATGCCGCATACCGGCCGCGTCGGCGCCATCTTGGACGCTCGCCCTATCCTGATGAATGATTTGGCAGAAGCCACGCGCCAGGGAGGAGGAATGCTGATCGGCAACGAGCGCGAACCACAATCGGCCGCCTATACGCCGATGATTGTCGAGGGGAAGGTCATCGGCCTGCTGGAATTGCAAAGTTATCGCAATCACGCATACCGCGAAGAAGATACCGATTTGCTGAAAATGCTGGCCAACCAGATTGGCCTGGCCATTCAAAACGCTCGTCTGCTGGCAGAGACGCGCCAGCAACTGAAAGAGTTGGAGATTCTGCAATCCGTCTCGGCCGCCTTGCGACAGGCGCATACGGTCGAAGAGATGATACCGCTTTTCATCGGCCATGCTACCCGAGCCATAAATGCCAGTGCGGGTTCGATTTACCTGCTCGAAGAAACAAGCGGCGACTGGGTCTCGCAAGGCTGGATCGATCCGAGCGGCTCCTGGATAGGCAAACAGGTCGAGTTGCGCCATCGCCCAGGTGAAGGGGTGACCGGCCGGGTAGGCAGCAGCGGCGAGATATACATCACGGCCGACTGGCGCACCGATACCGTCACCTGCCGCCTGCCCGAAGAAGAGCGATTTCTCGAAGGCCTGACCAGCGGTATTTCGTTGCCTTTGCAGGACGAACAGCGCATCTTCGGGGTCTTTCACATCTGGCATAAAGAGGCGCATGTCTTCGATCAAGCCGAGCAGCGCCTGCTCATGGCTATCGTCAATATGGCCGGCAATGCCTTGCAGCGCGCCCGTCTATTCAACGAAGCGCAGCAACGCATCCAGCAACTCCGCGCTCTACACGCCATCGACACCGCCATCAGCGCCAGCATGGATGCGCGTCTTGCCTTCAACATCTTGCTCGAACACACTGTGCGTCAATTGCAGGTAGATGCGGCCGGCATCCTGCTGCTCAATCGAGGGCTGCTGGTGCTGGAATATGCGGCCGGGCGCGGCTTCAGGTCGCGGCAGTATGAGCATACCTCTCTGCAAGTTGGAGAGGGAACTGCCAGCCTGTTGACTCTAGAACGTCAAATTGTCCATATCGCTCATCTCGAAAAGACAGAATTTCCTTTTCAACACAAAGAACTGGTAAGAGAAGAAGGTTTCGTCCTCTACGCAGCCGCGCCGCTGGTGGCCAAAGGTCAGGTAAAAGGGGCGTTGGAAGTCTTCCATCGCTCACCCAAGACGGTCTCCTCCGAATGGCTGGAATTTCTGAACGCTCTGGCTCAACAAGCGGCTATTGCGCTCGAAAGCGCCCAGTTGTTCGATCATTTACAGCGCGCCAACCTGGAACTATTCCTGGCCTACGAGACCACCCTCGAGGGCTGGTCGAGCGCCATGGACCTGCGCGACAAGGAAACCGAGGGTCACACACAGCGCGTCACAGAACTGACCTTGCAGTTGGCGCGCGCCATGAACATCTCACAAGAACAACTGATTCACATCCGGCGCGGCGCATTGTTGCACGATATCGGCAAGATGGGCATCCCCGACGCCATCCTCTTCAAGCCAGGCCCCCTGGACGAACAGGAATGGGCTATCATGCGCCAGCACCCCCAATATGCCTACGAAATGCTTTCGACCATCGTATATCTGCATCCGGCGCTGGACATTCCCTACTGTCATCACGAGAAATGGGACGGCAGCGGTTACCCGCGCGGACTGAAAGGAGAGGAAATCCCGCTGGCTGCGCGCATCTTTGCCGTTGCCGACGTTTGGGATGCCCTGACCAGCGACCGCCCCTACCGCAAAGCCTGGCCCAAAGAAAAAGCCATCGAGTACATTCGCTCACAAGCCGGTCGTCATTTCGATCCGCAAGTGGTGGACTATTTCCTCCGTATAGTAGTATAATCACCCCCGCCAGCCAGCGGCTGGCATTTTTGTGGACGGAGAAACGCATCGTATGATTCGAAACCTTTATACTCGCTTGGTCTTGATCGTGGTCATCCTGGTTGCCGCGCTGTGGATCGACCTGAACGACAGGATCATCATCTACAACCCCTTCGACGACACGCGTTTGGTAGACCGGGATGTCGCCCCGCGCCTAGGGTTGGACCTGCGCGGCGGCCTGCAAGTGCTGCTCGAAGCCGATGTGCCGCAAAACGTCAACGTAGACGCCGAAGCCATGAAGACGGCGCGCACGATCGTGGAAAACCGCACCAACGCCCTGGGCGTGAGCGAGAACGTGCTTCAGGTCGCCGGCGAGCGCCGCATCGTGGGTGAGTTCCCTGGCTTGAAAAATGCAGACGAAGTCTTGAGCATCATCCAGCAAACTGGCTTGCTGGAGTTCGTGGATACCGGCGACACCGGCCTGGAAGAAGGGACGGTCATCCAAACCGACTTTGCTCAGGGAAGCGAAAGCCAGACCCCTGCGGCCACGGATGGCACAGAGACAATCGTCTACCACACCGTCATGACGGGCAAAGACCTCAAAACGGTCAATGTCAGCCGCGACCAGTTAGGGAAATATATCATCGAGTTCACCCTGTCTTCGGAGGGGGCAAAAATCTTTGCCGAACACACAGCCGCTAATATCGGCAAGTACCTGACCATCGTGTTGGACAAGCGCGTCATCTCCTCGCCGGTCATCAACTCGGAAATCCCGGATGGCGCGGGTATCATTCAAGGCAATTTCACGCAAGAAAGCGCCAACACCCTGGCGGTCCAATTGCGCTATGGCTCCCTGCCCATTCCGCTCAAAGTGGTGGAAACGCGCATCATCGGCCCCACGCTGGGCGAAGACTCGCTCAACCGCAGTCTGGTAGCCGGCCTGATTGGCTTTGCTATCGTCATGCTGTTCATGGGCATTTACTATAGAATGCCTGGCATCACCGCGGACCTTTCCATCTTGCTCTATGCTACTATCGTGTTCGCGGTCTTCAAGTTGATTGGTGTGACTCTCACACTGGCAGGCATCGCCGGCTTCATGCTCAGCACCGGCTCGGCGTTGGATGCCAACATCCTGGTCTTCGAACGTTTGAAGGAAGAGTTACGCAACGGGAAAACCATCCAACAAGCCTTCAATCAGGCGTGGAGCCGCGCCTGGCCCTCCATCCGCGACTCGAACATCGCGGCTCTGATTACCGCCGCCATCTTGTTTTGGTTCGGCAGCACCTTTGGCGCTACTATCGTCAAGGGTTTCTCGCTGACGCTGGCAATGGGCATCGTCATCAGTTTGTTCTCGGCCCTTTTCATCACTCACACGTTCTTGGCGCTGGCGCTGAATTGGTTCAAACCCAAGAATCTGGCGCGTTGGATCGGTATTTAGGAAACCTGCTATGAACATTCTCGGAAAACGTTACATCTTCTTTGGCTTATCTCTGCTACTGATCATACCCGGTTTGATCATCTTGCTGGCAGGCGGCATGCCCCTGTCCATTGATTTTACTGGCGGGAGTTTGATCGAGATGTCGTTCGAAAACGCGAGGCCAGCGCCGGCCGAAATCATTGCCGTGTATGAAAGCGCGCAAGTCAAGGACGTTCAGGTGCAAACTACCGAGAACGGTACTTATCTCATCCGCTCGGAATTTCTGGAGAACGAGGTGCGCGACGCGGTGTTGACCGCTATGCAAGAGCAAATCGGCCAACCGACCATTGTGCGTTTCGACAGCGTTGGCCCAAGCATCGGCGAACAAGTGACCTCGCGCGGGGCAATGGCCGTTGCCGTCTCCTCGCTGTTGGTCGTTCTCTATATCGCCTGGTCGTTCCGCGGCGTGGAAAACGCCTTCCGGTACGGCGTTTCGGCCATTCTGGCGATGATCCATGATGTGGCGTTGATCTTCAGCATCACGGCCATTGGCGGCCTCTTCCTGGGCTGGGAAATCGACTCGCTCTTCCTGACCGCCTTGCTGACGGTTATCGGCTTCTCCATGCAAGACTCCATCGTGGTCTTCGACCGCATCCGCGAGAATGCGCGCATCTACCGCCGCCTGGATTTCGAGACGCTGGTCAACCATTCCATCGTACAAACCCTGCAACGCTCCATCAACACACAATTGATGACGGTGGAGTTCCTGTTGCTGGCATTGGCCTTGTTCGGCGGCGTTACACTGCAAGAATTTGCCATTGTGCTGCTGGTGGGCCTGCTCAGCGGTACTTACTCTTCCATTTTCATCGCCGCGCCTATCCTGGTCATCTGGGAAAACCGCGAGTGGAGAACGTGGTTCAAACGCAAGCCAGTGGCCGCCTGAGAGAAACCCACAAGCGGCTAAAGCCACTACTACTAAGAGTCTCACAAAGAACTCGCCAACATGGACATTTTCCTGCGCGGGCTATTGATCGGCTTCTCCATCGCCGCGCCGGTCGGACCGATTGGCGTGCTGTGTATTCGCCGCACGCTGGCGGAAGGGCGGCTAACCGGCTTCCTCTCCGGGCTGGGCGCCGCCAGCGCCGACATGCTCTACGGCGCCATTGCCGCTTTTGGCCTGACGGCCGTGCAATCGCTGCTGGTGGAACAGCGCGGCTGGCTGACACCACTCGGCGGCCTGTTCTTGCTGTATCTGGGTGTGCGCACCTTCTTCTCGAAACCGGCGCAAGAGGCCGCCAACGCCAAAGGCGACGGCAAATTCTCGGCCTGGCTGACCACTTTCTTGCTCACGTTGACCAATCCCATGACCATTCTGTCGTTCATCGCCATCTTTGCCGGCCTGCGCCTGGGCGAGACGAGTGGCGACACCCTCTCGGCGGCTTCGATGGTGCTGGGCGTCTTCTTCGGCTCGGCAGCCTGGTGGTTGACGCTCAGCGCGGGCGTGGGGTTGCTGCGTGAGCACTTCACCCCCGCCATCCTGGGTTGGGTCAACCGACTGGCCGGCATTCTCATCTTTGGCTTTGGAGTGTTGGCGCTGTTCGCATAGCACCGCCCCCAGCAACAAACGCGAAATGAATTTCGCATGTAACTGCTCAGGTCAAGACCCTAACGGTCTCCTTTGCAATCGAAATTGTGTTTCGAGCCTGACCTTTCTGCAAATTCAGCCTTTCGATTTGCGGGAAAGACCTTTAGGGTCTGTATTAATGAATTTCGCCCCACAAAATCTTTGCGGGGGTGAATGTCCTGGCGAATGTCCAGGATGAATTTTGCAGAGCAACGTAACTGCTTACCAGGCAGCCATTGGGTCGAAATCGAGCCTGTTGGAAGGAGCGCGAGACAGGATTTCAAGGATGAAAGGATTTCTTTGTCTTTCGTTGAACGGCCATCCTTTATATCCTTCCCATCCTGTTCGACAGGGTAAGCAGTTACAGAGCAACTATAACTGCAAGGCGTTGCCGTTCTTCTTCAGCCAGGCGCGGCGCTGTTGGTAATCGGGCAACATCTTCTCGACCAGCGCCCAGAAGGCTGGCGAATGGTTCATCTCGTGCAAGTGCGCCAGTTCGTGGACAATCACATAATCCATCACTTCCGGCGGGGCCATCACCAGCCGCCAGGTAAAACTGAGCGTTCCCTTACGACTGCACGACCCCCAGCGCGTACGCGCCGAGGAGATGCGCAGTCCGACAGGCTTCATATTATGGCTATGCGAAAAATATTCCAGGCGCGCGGCGATATAGTTCCGCGCTTGCGCCCGATACCAGTCCACGAACAGGGCCCGGCCATCGGCTTGCCGGGAGCGGCTGAGGCGGAAGCCATGGCCATCCATAACGAGAGCAGGCTCCGGGTCGGGAACGAGGCGCAGCGGTAGCAATTTCCCCAAGAAAGGGAAAAGTTCCCCATCTACGAATCGATGAGGTATGACCGCCTCTTTCGCCGCCTCGGCCTGCTTCCGTTCGATCCAGTTGCGCTTGGCCTCGACGAAGCGACGCACTTCGGCCTCCGCCATCCGCAGCGGGGCGCGGACGACGAGGGTACCGTCGCGCTCGATGACCAGAGCCAGGGTGCGGCGTTTGCTGCGCACAAGATGGTAAGCGGGTATTGTATCCATATCAGCATCCATAGCCAACCGTCAGCACGCCAACGCCAGGCCGATGAAGAACAGGAGACTGTACAGCAATACAGTCTGACCGGTGCCGGCCAGGGCCGCATTGAGCGGGCGTCCTTGCTGGTTCAAAACGGTGCGCAGGCTGCGCCAGGCCAGCGGCAAAGAAAGCCAGGCCAACAGACTCGCCCAGGGCAAAAGACGAAAACTGGCCAGGATGGGCAGGATCAGATAGGAGGCCGCCAGTAGAATCGTATATTCGAAGCGCGCGCCGCGTTCTCCCAGGCGGACGGCCAGGGTATGTTTGCCGGCGGCGCGGTCGGCGGCGATGTCGCGCAGATTGTTGACGACCAGGATGTCCACAATCAGCCAGCCGATGGGCAGCGACAGCCACCAGGCCAGCGAACTGACCGAACCGGCCTGCACGAAATATGTCCCGGCTACCGATGCCAGGCCAAAGAAGAGGAAGACGAACAGGTCGCCCAGGCCGTAGTAGCCAAGCGGGAAAGGGCCGCCGGTGTAGGCAATGGCAGAGAGAATGGCCGCCAGTCCAATCAGGACGACGATCCAGCCGGCTTGCCAGGCCAGGTACAGGCCCAGCAGAGCCGCCAGGCCAAACACGCTCCACATGCCCGTTTTGACCTGGGCCGGGGTCAGCAAACCGGCCTGGGTGACGCGCAAGGGACCATGTCGCTCCCCGGCGTCGGCGCCGCGTTCGTAGTCGTACACGTCATTGGCCAGGTTGCTGCCAATTTGCAACAGGAGCGCCACGCCCAAGGCCGCCAGGGCCGGGCCAGGACGAAAGTATCCATCGCGCCAGGCCAGCGCCGTTCCAGTGATGACGCCGGCCGCAGCAGCGGGCAAGGTTTTAGGGCGCGCAGCCAGCATCCAGATTTGTAAGCGGGTGAGGGTTCGTTCGGTTTGAGTCATGCGCGCGAGTATATCACCGTTTATAATTGCAGTCGCTAACAACGGCGGCGATGAAAATTCATAACTGCTCAGCCACTTTTGAAAACGCCCCACATACAGACCCTAAAGGTCTTTTCCGCCCATCGAAAGGCTGAATTTACAAGAAAGCCAGGCTTGAAACACATTTTCGATTGCAAAGGAGACCTTTAGGGTCTTGACCTGAGCAGTCACGAAAATTCACAGATGACACACACAAACTACCTCAGGAGTTCTATGACCCATCTTACCGGAGAAGAACGCAGTGCGTATGTGCAGGACATGTTCACGCGCATTGCCCATCGTTACGATTTGATGAACCGCCTGATGACCGGCGGGCAAGACCTTCGCTGGCGCAAGATGGTCATCCAAAAGGCGGGTCTGCACCCCGGCGCGCGTCTGCTCGATTTGGGAGCCGGCACCGGCGACCTGGCGCGCGAGGCCCTCAGGCAACAGCCTCGAGCCAAAGTGGTGGCCGGCGATTTCACGCTTGCCATGATGCGCGTGGGCCAGGCGCAAGGTCTGCTGGACTGGGCAGCGACCGACGCCCTGCGCCTGCCCTTCGCGGACAACACCTTCGACGCTATCGTTTCCGGCTTCCTGATGCGCAACGTGGGTGACTTACAGCAAGCCTTGAAAGAGCAATTCAGGACGCTCAAAGCCGGCGGGCGCATCGTCATTTTGGACACGACGAAACCCAAGCGCAGCCTGTTATCCCCCTTCATCTGGCTGCACATGCACATCGTCATTCCGCTACTGGGCAGGCTGATTTCCGGAGTGAGCGACGCGTATAACTACCTGCCCGACTCGACCGAAGGCTTCGTCACCGCCGAGGAGATGGCCGCGCGCATGGCGGCGGTCGGATTCCGCAAGATTGGGTTCCAGCGTTTGATGTTCGGCACGATTGCCATTCATTGGGGCGCAAAATGACACAAAGAATCAAACAACCCAACTCTCGTCACTGCTTCATCTGTGGGTTAGAGAATCCGGTCGGCTTGAAACTGCGCATCTATCAGATAGAGCCGGGTATCATCGAGACCACCTATACGGCGCCGGAGCATTTCCAGGGTTATCCGGGCGTCTTGCATGGCGGCATCGTGGCCTCTATCCTGGACGAAATCGCCGGCCGCGCGCAGATGGGCGATCCATCCGCGCCACGTTTCATGTTCACCGGGAAACTCGAAGTGCGCTACCGCAAGAACGTTCCCATTGGCCAGCCGCTCAAGATCATCGGCAAGGCAGGCAAGAGCAAAGGCAAAACCGCCGAAGGCTGGGCTGGGATATACAACCCGCAAGGCGAACTACTGGCCGAGGCCAACACCCTGCTGATTGACGTGCCGCAGGATATGCTCGACAACGCCAACCTGGAAGCGTTGGGCTGGAAAGTGTATCCAGATTGATTGCAGATCATGGCGTTTTGAATAGCGAGCCTCAGTAGGATTATTTCCTGTTACCTTTTGCCTGCCTCCTGCAACATATCATTGTGCGCACGAACTCCGCAGGAGGTACATGTCCCCCTATGAGCATCCCATTGCCAGACGATGACGCCAAACTGGCCTTGCAGGCGCGCACGGACGTGAACGCCTTCGCCGAACTCTACCGGCGACACGTCGCGCGCGTCTACCGTTATCACATGGCCCACACCGGCAATCTGCGCGACGCTGAAGACCTGACATCACAAACTTTCATGGCCGCACTGGAAGGCATCCGCTCTTATCGCGGCAACGGCTCCTTTGCAGCCTGGATCATGGGCATCGCCGTCCGCAAACAAAAGATGTATTATCGCGGAAGCCGGCCCGAGGTCCCGTTGGAGGCGGTGCTTCACATTCCAAACCCCGGCCTGCCTACCGATCAAGAGGCCGCCCGGCGGCTGGAGATGGAGCGCATCCAGCGCGCGTTGAAGCGCATCCGTCCCGAACGCGCCGAAGCGCTCATCCTGCGCTATTTCGGCGGCCTGGACATCCAAGAGACCGCCCGCGCACTAGGCAAGAGCCAGGGTGCGGTCAAGGTGTTGATTGCGCGCGGCTTGAAAGACTTGCGCGAGCACACTTCGCTCGCCCTGGAGGTGGAGCAATGAGCCAACTCCTTCCACTAACTCCCGAAGACAAACGGCTTGCTTCCCTGCTGGAAGCAACAGCCCAGCACATACAACCTTCCCCGGCATTTCAGTCTGCGCTGGAAAAGCGGCTAGAAGAGGCTTTCCATTCGCGTCCTCAGCCCACGCGATTTTGGAGAGAAGCCGGTTTGGCGTTGGGCGGCGCAGTGGCGTTGCTTGCGCTGACGCTGCTGCTTAATTGGATCATCCGCTCGTTCGTCCCCGTCCCCGAACCGGCCTCCGCGGGAACCCCCAGGCCGGCCCTGCCCGGTGAGCCGACCCTTTCCACTGCCGTGATTTCTCCTCCCAGCGGCGAAACCTATGACTGGCGCGGCACACCGCTCACCCTGCAAACCAACCTGCCCAACGGCCCGGCGGAAGCCTTCGTCTTCACCTACCGGCCCGAAACGCCCGCCACGCTCGAAAGCGCCCGCGCGCTGGCTGCGCAACTTGGGTTGAACGGCGCGGTCTACGCGGCAGGCGGTGAAACGCCGGACGCGTCCTCTTTCCTCATCGTGGATGGAAACCAATGGCTCTCCGTCCGTTCGGATCAGTATTTCCAATACTATCCCGATTACCCGCGTTTCACTGCGGCCATCAACGGCGGGACTCCACCCACAAACGCCGAGAGGCTCATCGAAGAGTTCATGACATCGCACGGTTTCGATTTCGACTACCGGCTCGCGCCGAGCGAAATGTACGGCGGCCTGCTGACCGCGCCGCTCACGCCCGATGGGAATATCATCTGCTACGAATCCTTCCAGTGCGCGGGTCTGCGCTTCACGCTGGACGAAGAGGGCATCCTGAGCGTGGACGGCATCCTGCCGACGTACGCGCCGCTCGGTCAGTACGGCATCATCAGCGCCGAGGAGGCCTTCCAACAGATTCTGGAAGCGAACGGCGGAGCGGGCATGCTGGAAGGAATGCACTCCCCCTCCGGTCCCATCCAGACCTGGCTGCGGCCGCGCCCGCTCGATGAGACCATCACTCTCTTCGGCTGGATGACTTCCATCCCGTCGGCGGAAGGCGGCGCGCCGCTCATCACGCTGGACGGCTATACCGTGACAGGCAACCTGGCCGACATCCCCGCCGCGTTCGGCAACATCTTCGTGGAGGCCACAGGCCAATTCCACGAAACAGACGGCCTGCGGATGTTCGAACTCGAATCGTGGAAAGTCTACGACGGCTATGAAGACGGGCTGCTCGGCACGATCAGCCTGCAAAACGGGCAGATCATCCTGAACACGATAGACGATGAGATTCTCGTCCTGCCGGACGCGTCCAATTTGCCGCTTCCACTCGATAACGCCTTCGTCATCGGCGTGCGCTTCGGCGGGACCTTCGAGTGGAAATCCATTGACCTGCGCAACGTTCAAGGCGGGGGCGGCGGAGGCGGAGGCGGCCTGGGCTTCTACAAACTCAATCTCACAGGCACGCCCGTGCCCTTCCCCACGCCCGCACTGCAGCAAATGGACGGAGGAGACAGCAGTACAACGTACACCGTTCAGGCGGGCGATACGCTCACCAAAATCGCCGACCAGTTCGGGGTCACGGTGGAGGCGCTCGCCCAGGCCAACGGCATCAGCGACCCTTCCACCATCTACATCGGGCAAACGCTCGTCATCCCAGGCGACAGCGCGCCGCTGAGAATCGAGGGCCAGCGCGGGATGATGTCCGTTACCATCTACAAACAGGCGGACGGCAGTCAGCGCGTGGAGTACGGCTTCGTTACGAACGCGAACCCTTATCCCTACCTGCCATTGGAAGGCGACAATCTCGAAGCCCTGCAAGCCTATCAAGGCCGGCCTGTGGATGTGTGGGGAACGGTGGAAACGAACGAAGAGGGTCAGCCCGTTTTGAAGGTGGAGCGTTACGAGATTCCCTTCCCCGACCTGCAATTCCAAATCCTGCGCGGTAAACAGGCGTCCATCACGCTCGAGGGCCAACCCGCCACGCTCTTCACCACCGACGATGGCAAGACTTACGTGCAGTTCAATCCCGGCGGCGGGGTGGACGGCTCCACAATCGGCAATCCCAACGACGAGGTGTTGATCGAAGGTCTCATCGTCCCCGATGAAACGTTTGGCGGCTATCCAGCCGTCCGCATCTACGCAGGCAGCCTGGCCTTCGACCCTCAAAACGGGCAGCCGCTGACGTTGGACATCACCGCCGACCAGATCTACACGGTAGACCTGGCCATCGAGGGCGAGTTCACCCCTACGACAGCGGCCATCGAGCGCGTCGAACTGGTCTACTACATGCCCAATCCGCGCTACAAGACGGGCGAACTCAGCCCCGATGAAAAGTACCTGCAGCCCGCCTGGCTGTTCACAGGTCATTACAGCGACGGGACGGCGTTCTTCATCCTCGTGCAGGCGCTGAAGCAGGAATTTCTCCTGCCCGAACCCGCTCCGTATACACTGCCCGGTTAACGCACAACGTCCCGAAGGTTTAGAACCTTCGGGACGTTTCCATTGTAAAACGAACGGTCAGTCCAAGAGTTCCTTGGGGATATTGCCGCCGTTCTTGGCAATCTGCGACAGGACGGCTTTGTGCAGCCAGACGTTCATCGCTACATTATCTTTCATCGTCTCAGCCGGGCAGCCCAGTTCCTGCGCCAGTTCCTTGCGCGCTTGCAAACTGCTGTCCAGGCCCAAGACTTTCAACAGGTCTACGATGGAAACCTTCCAATCGAGGCCGGTGCCGGCGGCCATCTTCTCGAGTTTGCTCATCACGTCCACCATCGCCATCGGCGTGACAGGCGGGGCGGCGGGGGCAGAAGACGGCGTGGCAAAAGAAGCGCCGGGGTCAGGTCGCTTGGCTTCTGGAGCAGCGGCAACCGGTTTTGCGACGGGCTTGGGGGCCTGCGCCACCGGCTTTGGGGCTTCCTGAGCCACCGGGGCAGCCTGCTCAGGCTTTTTCATCCCCAATTTTTCCAGAATTTTTCCGAATAGGCTCATCTTTGATTCCTTTCCTGGTGTAGAAAATGGGCAAATACACTGTCATTATAACGCGATTTAGGCCGATTCGCGCATGAAAACATCGAAATCGCCTGCCTCGCCCAAAGGATAAGCCGAGGCTGCCTCCACGCCGGCAGACTGCGCAATGCGCCGCACCAGCCCTAGCAAGACGCTCCCGCTTCCCACCTCGACAAAGGTCTGCGCGTCCATCCCCAGCATTACCCGCACCGATTCGGTCCAGCGCACGCGCAACTGCATCTGTTCCTTCAAATCGGCGCGCAACTCATCAGCAGACTTCATCGGCTGTGCGCGCACATTGCCAATCACCGGCACAGACGGGTCGGCCAATGGGCAGGCCTCCACAGCCTGATTCCACTCATCTTGAATGTCGGCCATCAAAGGGGAATGCGCCGCAATGCTCACCGCCAGCGGGATGGCGCGCCTGGCGCCGGCTGCCTTTGCGCCCTCGATAGCCCGCTCCACAGCCGCGCTGGCCCCCGAAATGACCACCTGCCCCGGGCAATTGTCGTTTGCCACCTGCACCACTTCTTCTGCGCGACTGGCCTGGCTGCAAACTTTTTCCAGGGCGGGAATATCCAAGCCCAAAATGGCAGCCATTCTGCCCGGCGCGCGCTCTCCGGCGCGTTTCATCAGTTCGCTGCGCCTGCGCACCAGCCTCAAGCCATCTTCGAAGGACAATGCTCCGGCTGCCGTCAGCGCCGACAATTCGCCAAGGGAATGCCCAGAAACGGTAGCAGGCCTGAAGTCCGGGAAAAGATGCGCAAAGACGAGGTAGGCCGCCAACGAATGGACGAAGAGCGCCGGTTGGGTGTTCAGTGTGTCGTTCAGGTTCGCTTCGGGTCCCTCCCACATCAGACGTGAGAGGGAAAATCCCAGGATATCGTCCGCCTCCTGGAAAGTGGCCTGCGCAATCGGAAAGCGGGCAGCCAAACTCTGCCCCATCCCTACCGCTTGCGAGCCTTGGCCAGGGAAGAGAAAGACGGTTGTTTTCGAATCGAGTTCCATACGCCTCCACAAAAAAGGTTGGCGCGCCAAAGTGCTGGGATAACCATTGAGTTCGGGCGGCACCCCCTACGGGGGCAACTGCCACCACATCGGTTTGGCGCGTTAACCAAAAAAGCAGACCGGGCTGAACATCCGGCCTGCTACATAGAACACACAAGAGTCGCGAGAGAAACGCGAGGCGGCTTCTAGTCGGACTTTTTCTTATCTTTTTTCTTGATTTTGATGACCTCGCGGCCCTCGTAATACCCGCATTTCGGGCAAACGGTGTGCGGCAAGCGCATGGAACCGCAGTTGCTACAAGCGACCAGGTTGCTGGCGTGCAGCGCGTCATGGGCGCGTCGGCGGTCGCGGCGGCCTTTGGAATGTTTGCGCTTTGGATGTGGCGGCATGAGACTTTCTCCTTATACAAAAACAGACCGGGCCAGCGCCCGGCGAATTTTTCCAGACAAGCGGGCAGATTATAGTAGCAACTGCCAGAAGCGTCAAGGAAAAATGAAGTAAAATTCCAGACATGGAAGTTCAAATTGCAGTTGCCAAAATCAACAAGTACGCTTCGTCCGAAAGCGGTGACACGCTGGAGGTCGTGGAACGTCCTAACGGCGGTCTTTCGGTGGTGTTGGCCGATGGGCAGACTTCTGGGCGAGGAGCCAAGGCGGTCTCGCTGATGGTGGTGCGCAAGGTCATCGGGCTGCTGGCCGAAGGCGTGCGCGATGGCGCTGCGGCCCGGGCCGCTTCGGATGCGCTGTATACAGACAAGGGTGGCAAGGTATCCTGCACGCTCAATATTGCTTCGATTGACCTGGAGACGCACACGCTCGTCCTTTCACGCAACAACCCGGTGCCGTTCTTCATCTGTCGCGGCGATCAGGTGGACTGCCTGGAGGCCGAGAGTTCGCCGCTGGGAATCGGGCGCGGCATTCGTCCCTCCATTCTAGAAATGGCGCTGGAAGCCGGCTTGATGGTGGTGCTGTTTACCGACGGCCTGACGCACGCCGGGGAACGACGCGGCCAACCCATGGACGTGTGCGGCGCGCTTCAGGCCATGCTCGAAGAACAAGACCCCCTGCCGCAGGAGATGGCCGATGCATTGCTCTCTCACGCTGTCCGGCTGGACGAGGGCCGCCCAGCCGATGACATCAGCGTGGTGGTGATCAAGGTCAGTCCACGCGATGGAGATGAAGTGCGACGCATGAACGTGAGGCTGCCCTTCCGGTAGGAAATATGCGCCTGCCGAAACGTCATTTCCTCTATGCCTCCTGGCGCGACACGCTTCTGTTACTGCGTGAATTTCGCACGGCGCTGGCGTTGTTCTTGTTTGCCATCCTGGGCGGGGGGATGTTATATTTTTTCATTGCGCGGCAAGTGGGAGAACCACCTCAAAACATCCTGGAAGCCATTTATATCGTCTTGTCTCTGGCCTTCTTCCAGCCTCAGGGAGAATTTCCTCACAGCGCCCTGCTGGAGGTCTTCTATTTCATCATGCCGCTGGTCGGCCTGGGAACGCTGGCGCTTGGGCTGGCCGACTTTGGTTATCTCTTTTTCAATCGCCGCGCCCGCAGCAAGGAGTGGCAAATGGCTCTCGCTTCGACTCTCGACAAACATCACATTCTGGTTGGCCTCGGCCACCTGGGATTTCACATCGTGCAGCATCTGAAAGGCATGAATCAGCCGGTGGCAGTCATCGAACTCAACCCGTCTGCTGACCTGATCAACGCAGTGCAAGAAATGGACATTCCTATCATACAAGACGATGCCAGTCGCGAAGCGGCGCTGGAAGCCGCTGGCGTGCGTCGAGCCGCTTCCATCATTCTCTGCATCCAGGATGACGCTCTGAACCTGAAGATTGCCCTGAAAGCACGCAGTCTAAATCCTGATATTCGCGTCATCATCCGCATCTTCGACGATGACTTTGCCCAGGCGCTGAGCAAACAATTTGGGTTCACAGCTCTGAGCGGCACTGGTCTGGCGGCCCCGGCTTTTGCAGCCTCGGCCACGCGGTCAGAACTTACCCGCCCTATCAGCATCGAGGGCGAAGCGCTCAGTCTGGCGCGCATTACCATCTCAGCCGGCTGCATTCTAGAGGGCAAGACTGTGGGCTACATCGAGGACAATTATGTCGTCAGTGTCATCATGCTGCGTAGCGACAGTCGCACGGAATTCCACCCCACCGATAGTCATCCCGTCCACGCTGACGACATGGTAGCCGTGCTAGGCCGCCCCGACCGCCTGCACCAATTGATTCATGACAGCCAATAACCGCCAAGAAGACCAAACCCCTTTGATCGGTATCGTTGGCCCATGCGGGGCCGGCAAATCTACGCTGGCCAATGCGCTCGATGCGCTTGGCTACCGTACCCGTCATATTGCGCAGGAACATTCCTACGTCAAGGACATGTGGAAACGCCTGACGAATCCCGACCTGCTCATCTTCCTGCAAGTCTCTTACACGGCAGCCTGCCAGCGGCGCAGTTTGAATTGGACTGAAGCCGATTACCTCGAACAACAGCGCCGCCTGGCGCATGCGCGCGAACACGCCGATTTGTTCATCGACACCGACCCGCTCGACCCCAACCAGGTGTTGGAACGGGTGTTAGCCTTTTTGCAAGCCAATGCCCGCCCATAGAACGCTTCGTTATCGGGCCAGGTCTCTCAAGGTTTTGGCAAGGACTTGCACCGCCAGCTCATATTCTTCCAACGCAATATGCTCATCCGGCGTATGGTCGAGGGCTGAGTCGCCCGGGCCGTAAACCACCGCTGGACACTGCCAGGCCGGGGCGACGATGTTCAGGTCGGCCGTTCCGGTTTTGTAAACAAACGACGGCGAGCCGCCCTGACTGCGGATTCCGCTCAAAAGGGCGCGCGTCAGCGGGGTGTTTTTTTCGCAACTCCAGGCTGGCAGGGCATACCCGGCCCGCTCCACCGAAATCCTAAAGGTTTCAAAAACCTTTAGGATTTTCTCCAATTCAAGATACCACTGCTCCGGGCTGAAATCCACCGGCAGGCGAACTCCCACGCTCAGGCGCGCCCACTGCGCGAAGCCATCCTGCCCGGCCTCGATATTCCGCAGCGTGGGCAGGATTTTATCGAACGCCCGCTGCCTATCGGCATTGAAAGTTTCTGCAAACGTCTTGACGACCAGCCAGGCCTCCACCGCCGCCTCGGCCGCCGTCTGCTCGCCGCTGGCGGTGTGACTTTGCGCCCGGCGGACGGTTATCTCGGCCCAGGCCGACCCTTTATAGCCCAGCGCCACCCGGTCCCAGCGGTTCGGCTCGCCCACAATCAAAAACTCTGGGCGATATTTATCCACGATAAAACGCGCCCCATCCGAATCACGCTCCTCCTCCACCGCGCCAATCACCACGAACTGCCAGCCATCCACCGCGCCGACCCGCGCCACCGCATCGGTAAAACAGGCCAGCGGCCCTTTGGCATCGACCGAACCCCGACCATAGAGCAAATTGCCAATTTGCTCCACCTTGATTTCCCCCGGCACGGTATCGATATGCCCCAACAGCAGCACCTGGCGGGGGCCGCTGCCCATCACGCCGACGGCATTCCCCGCGCCATCGATGAACGCATCCGCATAGCCGAGCGCCTTCATCCGCGCCACCAGCCATTCCACCGCCCCTCGTTCCTGGCCGGAGGGGCTGTATCGAGAGACAAGACCAATGAGTGTTTGTGTCATGATTCAGTGTTCAGTGTTCAATTATCAGTTATCAGTGAACGTCCGTTTCTCCGCTTCCTCATCCGTTGCCTTCATCCGTTGAAAGCACTTCCGCCAGCGCCGCCACGACCGCATCCAACTGCTCATAAGTAATCACCAGCGGCGGGAGCAGGCGAATGGTGGTGAGACCGGCATTGAGCGCGATAATCCGCTTTTCCTGCAAAGCCTTGAGATACGGCGCCACCTTCTGTTTCAGTTCGATGCCCACCATCAGCCCCAGGCCGCGCACCTCGCGCACGAGCGGCAGGTCGAGGGCGCGGATTTTCGCGCGCAGATACTCGCCCTTTTGGGCAGCCTGCTGAGGCAGGTTTTCCTCCGCAATGGCGGTCAACGCCGCCACCGCCGCCGCGCACGAGAGCGGATTTCCCCCAAAGGTCGAGCCGTGCAGCCCCGGGCCGAGATTTTGAACCGCCGGGCCGAGCAGCACCGCGCCCATCGGAATCCCCCCGGCCAGCGATTTCGCCACGCAGACCATATCGGGGACGATGTCATAGTGCTGATAGGCAAACATCCTGCCGGTGCGCCCAAACCCACTCTGCACTTCGTCCATCACCAGGAGCGCGCCGCGCTCGGCGCAAATTTCACGCGCGGCCTGCAAAAAAGCTGGGTCGGCCGGATACACGCCGCCCTCGCCCTGCACGGCCTCCAGCAGCACCGCAGCCGTCTTATCGGTCACGGCGTTCTCGAGCGCATCGGCATTATTGAACGGGACATGATGATATTCCGGCACGAGCGGCTCGAAAGCCTCGCGGTACTTCTTGTTCCAGGTGGCCGAAAGCGCGCCGAGCGTGCGCCCATGAAAACCGCGCATGGCGGCCACAATGCCCGGCCGGCCGGTAGAAAGCCGCGCGAACTTGATGGCCGCTTCGTTGGCCTCCGCGCCAGAGTTGCAGAAAAAGACCCGGTCGAGGCCCGGCGTGAGGGTGGTCAATTTTTCCATCAGCGCGGCGCGCTGGTCGTTGGGAAAGGTCTCAAAGAGCGTGACCAACTTCGCGGCCTGCTCGGCCACCGCCGCCGCCACTTTGGGATGCGCATGACCCAGATTCGCCACCCCATGTCCCGAAGAGCAGTCGATGTACTCGTTGCCCTCGCTATCGAACAGCAAAGCCCCCTGCCCGCGCACAATGGCAAAGTTTTGCTTGGTATATAAACCAGAAGTGTGCTTCAATTCCGTCTCGATGATATTCATGCCTGTACTCCTATTCATCTTGTAGTTCATCATTCATCATTCCGCATTCATCACTTCGCAAAGTGATTTTGCAAACTGCGATAGCGGAGCGCGTTCTCTCGCAGGGCGCGGATGGCCGCAACCGCCGCCGAGGCCGCCGAGAGCGTGGTCAGCAGCGGAATGCCCATCGCCACAGCCGCCGCACGAATCTCGGCCCCATCCGCATGAGCCGATTGCCCAAGCGGAGTGTTGACGACCAGTTGGACCTGCCCGCTGCGAATCAGGTCCACCGTGTGCGGCGAACCCTGCGCAAATTTGTTGACCGTCTCTACGGGCAGCCCCACCTTGTGGAAAAAGTCCTCCGTGCCGGGGGTGGCATACAGGCGAAAGCCCATGCGGTGCAGGTCGCGGGCAATTTTCAGCCCGGCGCTCTTGTCGTAATCATTGACGCTAATCAGCGCCGCGCCGCCCTGTGGCAGCGACATCCCCGCCGCAATTTGCGACTTGGCAAAGGCATGACCAAAGCGCGCGGCATGTCCCATCACTTCGCCAGTCGAACGCATTTCGGGGCCGAGCAATACGCTCGAACCAGGCAGCTTCTTGAAAGGCAGCACTGCTTCCTTGACAAAGAAGCCATCCACGCGCGGTTCTTCCGTTACGCCCAGTTCTGCCAGCGTCTTGCCCGCCATGATTTGGGCAGCCAAATACGCCAGATTCAAACCGGTGGCCTTACTGGCATACGGCACGGTGCGCGAAGCGCGCGGATTGACCTCCAACACATAGACCACCTCGTCCTTGAGCGCAAACTGAACATTCATCAGGCCGCGCACGCCCAGCGCCAACCCCAACTGTTGGGTATATTCGCGCATCATCTCCAGATGATAGGCGCTGACCTTGTAGGGCGGCAAAACGCAGGCCGCATCGCCGGAATGCACGCCCGCTTCCTCGATGTGCTGCATTACCGCTCCAATCACCACCCGCTCGCCATCGGCCAGCGCGTCCACGTCAATCTCGAAAGCATCTTCCAAAAAGCGGTCAATCAGGATAGGTTGCCCCGGCGCGGCCTGCATCGCCTGTTGGATGAACCCCGCCAGTTGAGATTCGCCCTCCACCAGAGCCATTGCCCGCCCGCCCAACACGAACGAGGGCCGTACCAGAACGGGATACCCAACCCGGCCCGCCACTTCGCGGGCTTCTTCCGGCGAACGGGCAATCCCGTTCGCCGGCTGAGCAATTTCCAGCTTCGCGAGCAGTTGCGCAAACGCCTCGCGGTCTTCGGCCAGCCAAATCGATTCGGGGGGCGTGCCGAGAATGTTCACCCCCGCCTGTTGCAACCCGGCAGCCAAATTGAGCGGAGTCTGCCCGCCAAACTGCACGATGACGCCCATCGGCTGCTCTCGTTCGACAACGTTCAAGACATGCTCCAGGGTTAGCGGCTCGAAATACAGGCGGTCAGCGGTGTCGTAATCCGTCGAAACCGTTTCGGGATTGCAGTTATACATGATGGTCTCATAGCCCATCTCTGAAAGCGCAAAAGCCGCCTGACAGCAGCAGTAATCGAACTCAATGCCCTGTCCAATCCGGTTTGGCCCGCCGCCCAAAATCAGGATTTTCTGGCTGGCGGTTGGCCTGGCTTCATCGTCAATCTCGTAGGCACTGTAAAGATATGGCGTTTGCGCCTCGAACTCGGCCGCGCAGGTATCTACGCGCTGAAAGGTGGGCAGGATGCCCAAAGACTTTCTTAACTGGCGCACTTCGAATGATGAATGATGATTGGTGAATGATGAACTGAGCCGGGCAATGTGAGAATCGGCAAATCCCATTTGTTTGGCGCGACGCAACAGAGCCTCGAATTCATCATTCATCATTCCGCATTCATCATTGGCCTTATATTCTGCAATTCCTGATTCGCAATGTGCAATTTCTTGCATTTCTGCCAGGAACCACAAATCATAACCTGTCACGCGGCTGATTTCTTCCAAAGCCATGCCTTGCCGCACGGCGCGATAGACGCGAAACAGCCGGTCGGCAGCGGGCGTTTGGAGCGAGTGGAGCGATTCCGGTTCGTCGGGCGCGCTGCGATTGGGGCCGCTTCCATCCAGCGCGTCCACCCCAATTTCCAGCGACTGAACCGCCTTGTTCAGCGCTTCGGGGAAGGTCCGGCCCAGGGCCATCACCTCGCCCACCGATTTCATCTGCGGGCCGAGCGCCGGGTCAACGCCGGGGAACTTCTCGAAGGCCCAGCGCGGAATTTTGACGACGACGTAATCGAGCGACGGCTCGAAGGAGGCTTTGGTCTGACCGGTGATGTCGTTGGTGATTTCGTCCAGGGTATGACCCACCGCCACCAGCGCGGCGATTTTGGCAATTGGAAAACCGGTGGCTTTGCTCGCCAGGGCGGAGGAGCGGCTGACGCGCGGGTTCATCTCGATGACCACCGCCCGCCCGTCGCGCGGGTTGACGGCAAATTGCACGTTCGAGCCGCCGGTCTCCACGCCCACGGCGCTCAATACGCGCCGCGCCAGGTCGCGCAAGACCTGATATTCGCGGTCGGTCAGGGTTTGGGCCGGGGCGACGGTGATGCTATCGCCGGTGTGAACGCCCATCGGGTCCAGGTTTTCGATGGAGCAGACAACCACGAAATTATCGGCGCGGTCGCGCATCACTTCCAGCTCATACTCTTTCCAGCCCAGCACGGCCTCTTCCAGCCAGGCCTGCCCAATCGGCGATTCAGAGATGGCCTTGCGAATAGCCTCTGGCAACTCAGCGGGTTCATGGACCCACGAAGCCCCGGCCCCGCCCATCGCAAACGAAGCCCGGACGAGGATCGGGTAGCCAGTCTCTCTGACGAGTGATTCGGCCTCGGCCAGCGAATAAGCCGCCCCGCCGCGTGGGACGGGAATGCCATGCCGAATCATCGTCTCGCGGAACAGGAGCCGGTCTTCGGCAGCGCGAATGGCGGTCAGGTTTGCGCCAATCAATTGCACGCCGTACTTTTCCAGCACGCCGTTTTCAGAGAGCGCCAGCGCCAGGTTCAATCCGGTTTGTCCGCCGACGGTTGGCAGCATGGCATCGGGCTTTTCCTGTGCAATGATGGCCTCCAGCGCTTCGGGCGTGAGCGGCTCGATGTAGGTGGCATCGGCAATTTCAGGGTCGGTCATGATGGTGGCCGGGTTCGAGTTGACCAGCACCACGTGATAGCCTTCCGCACGCAAGGCCTTCACCGCCTGCGTGCCAGAGTAGTCGAATTCTGCTGCTTGCCCAATGACGATGGGGCCAGAACCGGGGACGAGGATGGTCTTCATAATTCATCAGACATCATTTCAAACTCGAGTTTAGACAAAATTTGGGGCGGTTCTGCCCTTGAGCAAAACCGCCTTTTGGTAGAAACTTGGAGTTGTGAACAAACAAACTTCTACCAAAAAGAACATTAACAGACTTATCGAATTTCGTCAAGCGGTGTATGCGCAGGTATTTGTCCGTCGGCGCGACGCCTTGTTTGACGCGCTGGACGCT
>FWPU01005209.1_pt1 | contig 24006 bp, 20 predicted proteins | sample 2228361 | NCBI WGS metagenome assembly FWPU01 (sample SAMEA103939777, study PRJEB20133) | metagenome
CCGCGCCCGGACCTGCCCCTGCTGGGCAGGCTGGTGGGCGCGGTGAGCATCGGGCTGGGCGGGGCCGCGCTGGCCGCCCTGCTGCCGCGCCGGATGCCCTTTGCCCTGCGGGCCTGGGCCGGGCTGGCCTACACGCTGGCCGCTCCGCTGTGGCTGGCGCTGGGCATGGAGACGCCGCTGTGGATGCTGCTGGTGCTGGCCGCCTTCTGGCTGGCGCAGGACTCGCGCTGGGGATGGGCCGGGCTGCTGGTCGGGCTGGGGGCGCTGGCCCGCCCGGACGCTTCGCTGCCCGGCGCGCTGCTGGGGCTGGGGGCGCTGGGCGCTGCCCTCAACAACCGCCAGACGCGGCGGCGCTGGTGGTCACCGGTGGTGGGCTACGCCCTGGCGGCGGCGATTCCGGTCCTGCTCTTTTATGGCTGGGCCTGGCTGGCCTATGGCTCGCCCGTCCCGGCCACGCTGGCCGCCAAGCGCGCCCAGGCGGCGCTGGGCATCACCGGGCTGGGCGTGGGGGCGGATATGTGGGGCGGGCTGGCCCTGGTGGTGGAGGGGCTGCTGGCGCAGAGTCCGCTGTATCTGTTGTTCGCCGTCCTGCTGCTGGCCGGGTTGTGGCGCGGCCCGGACGCGGTGACGCTGCTGGCCGTGGCCTGGGGCGCGCTGCACCTGGCGGGCTACGCGGGGCTGGGCGTCGCGCCCTACCGCTGGTACTACGCCCCGCTGCTGCCCGGCGTGATCTTGCTGGCGGCGCGCGGTTTGGACCGCGTGCGCGGCGCGGGGGGATGGCGCGGCCCGCTGGCCGCCGCCCTGGCCCTGCTGGCGCTGGCGGCGCCGCTGGCCTCGCTGGCCGCCATCACGGCCTGGATGGGCCGCCCTCACGACGTGGACGACGTGGGGGCCATGCTGCCGGTGGTGGACTGGGCGGCCTACCGCGAGACCGGCCTCTGGCTGCGGGACCACACCCCGCCGGGGGCGACGGTCGGCGTGGCGGAGGTGGGGCAGATCGGCTTCTACGCCGAGCGCCGGATGACCGACTACCTGGGCCTCTTGCAGCCGGAGGTGGCGGCGGCCCTGGCGCGCGGCGACGTCTATAGCTGGCTGCCCGCCTACCTGCCGGACTACCTGACCTTCCAGCGCTTCCGGGGCATCCCGCTGGTGCTCTACAACTACCGGCTGGACGACGACCCCTGGTTCCTGGCCAGCTACGCGCCGGTGGCCGAGTTCGACGACCCGCGCTACGCCTACGGCCCGGTGACGATCTTCCAGCGGGTCGTGCCGGGGCGGGCCGTGCGCGAGCAGAGCGCGGTGGCGGACTTCGGGCCGCTGCGGCTGGTGGGGCTGGGCACGGACGGGCGCGACCTCAACGGAGCAGGGGAGCCGGTGCGCGTGCGGCTGGATTGGGAGGTGGCGGGGGCGCTCCCCCCGCGCCTGCACCTGGCCGTCACCGCCCTGGACGTGCCGGGCCGGGCCGCCTTCGACGGGGAATACGAGACGGCAGGCTGGGCGGGGCGCTTCGCCACCTGGCACACCTTCGTGCTGCCGGAGGGGCTGCCGCCGCGCGGCTACCCGCTGCTGGTGTCGGTTGCCCCGGCGGGCGGGGAGGATTACGCCTCCCACGCGGTCGGCTGGCTGGATGTCTCCTTCCCCAGGGCGGGAGCGCCCCCCGCCGACGCGCCGACCTTCCGCCAGGGCGAGGCCGACCTGTTCCGGCTGGCCGGGCAGGCAGTGGAGGTTTCCGAGGGTCGGATCGTGGTCCGGCTGACCTGGCACGCCGCGCAGGACATCCCCGCCGATTACACCTACTTCCTGCACCTGCGCCCGGCGGGGGAGGGGGTGCCGGTGGCCCAGGCGGACGGGCAGCCGCTCGACGGGACGTACCCCACCCACCTGTGGGAGGCGGGGGAGGCCGTGCCGCTGACGCTCACCCTGGAGGGCCTGCCGGACGCGCCGGGGGCCTACGACCTGGTCGTGGGCTGGTATACCGCCCCGGACGGCCCGCGCCTGGCGCTGGATTCCGGCGGCGACTCGCTGCGCCTGGCGCGGCTGAGGCGGGGGGAAGACGGCGCGCTGCGCCTGGAGCCGTAGCGGCGGCTCAGGAGCGGGCCTTCTGCGCCACCGGCTCGGCCTCCGCCTCGCCCCGGCGCGGGCCGGCGCGCAGCAGCCCCTCCTCCCAGGCGACGGCGGCCTCCTCGCCGGGGAAGGGGTCCCGCAGGCTGAGCTTGTTGAGCACGTAGACCAGGATCACGCGGATGGTGCCGATGACGGGGGCCACCAGGAACGCGCCCAGGATGCCCCCCACCGCCGCCCCGATGAACACGCCGATGATGATCACCGGCAGGGGCAGGTCCAGCGCGTCCCCCAGAATCTTGGGGGCCACGGCGTTCCAGACGGCCTGGGAGATGGCCAGGTTGACCCCCACTACCAGCAGGGCGAACGTCCCGTTAGACATGTCCGTGAAGACGCTGGACCCCTCCAGCAGCGGCACCAGCCCCAGCGGGATGAGGGCGATGATGCCGCCCAGGGTGGGGATGAGGGAGATGAGGCCGGTGAAGACGGCCAGAATCTCCGCGTTGCGCACGCCCATCAGGGTCAGTTGCAGCCAGGTGGCGACCCCGATGATCACCCCGATGATCACCTGCCCCCGGAAGAAGCCGTTCCACACGCGGATGATCTGGCGGATGAGCAGCACGTACTCGCGGTGGTAGGCCGCCGGGACCCACTCCACGAACGCCTTTTGCAGCCGGGGCACGTCCAGCAGGATCAGGAAGGAGATGAGCAGGGCCATCACCAGGGTGACGACGAACCCCGTGACGCCGGTGATGGCCGAGGTCAGCGTGCCGGTGACCGTGCCCGCCACGTTGACCAGGCTCTCCACCAGTTGCCGGAGGTCAATCGTCTGCGCGGAGCTGTCGCCAGCCTCCCCGGCGGGGGCGCCCTCCGGCGTGGGGGTCGTGATCGTGTCCGGGGACGGGCCAGGCTCGGCGGTCGGCGCGGCCTGGACCTGGGTCCCCAGCACGAAGTTGCGCACCGGCTCGATCAGGAAGTTGAGGTCCAGGTCGATGCCCAGCACGGTCACCACGCCGTGCTGCGGCTGGTAGGCCCGCAGGGTGGCCTGCAGGTCGGTGTAGGCCTGCTCGACGGTTCCGATCAGGCTGTTGATCCCGCTGACGAAGGCCGGGATGAGCACCAGGGCCATGAAGAGCAGGGCCAGGATGATCAGCAGGTAGAGCAGCACGACCGCCAGCGGATAGGGGACGGGCGTGCGGCGCACGATGGCCCGACTGGGGGCGTAGAGCAGGAAGGCCAGCAGGAAGGCCAGGGTCACCATGGGGATGACGGGGGTGAAGAGGGTGAGGGCGTAAACCCCGGCGATGAGCAGTATGACGACCACCAGGCGGCGGGTCCAGGTGCTCCATTGCGGCTGGTAGTCAGGGGCGTAGTTGGGGGGAGGGGTGGGATCGGTCATGGCCCGCTTCCTCTTCCAGGAGCGCCGCCTGCCCGGCGGCCCCCCGGAATCCTTGTCCATGCCTTTGCGGCGTCGTGTCGCGCTGGCTATCTTGCTTAAGAGTATACCGGAAAAGCCGCCGCCGGGGCATGGCGGCGCGTGGGTCGCGGCCTGGTGCGCGGCTGCCTGGCAGGGGGAGAGCAGCCCTTTGTGGCGCTGCCCCTGGCGTCATCGCTAGAGATCGAGCATCATGATGGCCGCCAGCATGTACAGCCCGAACAGCATCCCCAGGCCGACGAGCGAGACCCCGATGATGTTCGGCAGGTCGGCGGTGGTGAGGAAGGGCTGGCGGGGCGCGTCCACCTCCACCGTGAAGGGGGCGTCCAGCCCGGCGCGCAGCGGGTCGAAGCGCAGCTTGCTGTCCTCGTAGAGCAGGGTGTAGAAGATGGCGCCCAGCGGCAGGACCAGCGCCTGCACGGCAATGAAGATGACCTGCCCCACCACCAGCATCGCCGCCGCCGGGTCCTGCGCCACCAGCCCCACCAGCAGGCCGCCCACCAGGTCCAGCGGGATGCTGAGGGCCAGGCGCAGCACCCACAGCGCGGCCACGGCGGCCAGCAGCAGCCAGACGCGCCGCTTGCCGAAGTGCCAGGCGCGCATCAGCAGGGCGGGGAGCGGCCCCCGCTCCAGGGCCAGGACCGGGGCCAGCAGCGGCACCCAGGCCAGAAAGGCGTAGGCCAGCAGCCCCAGCCCCAGCAAGCCCACGCAGAGCACGATGCCCATCGCGCTGACCAGCAGCAGCGCGACCAGCAGCGCGCCCACCGCCAGGTGGCCGCCCAGCAGCGCGCCGCCGCGCTCCCCGATGGCCTGGCGCACCGCCTGGCCCAGCGTGATCGGCTGGTCGTGGAAGCAGGCCGCCGCCACCACCGCGCCCGGACCACCCAGCACCACCGCCTGGCTCAGCACGGTGAGCGCCGCCACCCCCAGCATCACCAGGCTGTTCTGCACCAGTTGGCCCATCATCTGCTGGAGCTGGGCCTGGGTGGCGGGGTCAGCAAAGGGGCCGTTGGGGTCCAGCGGGTCCAGCGGTTGCAGCCATTGGTCCAGCAGGGCCGGGTCAACCGCCTCCGGCAGGGAGGCCGTCACCGCCGTGCTCAGCAGGGTGGGCGGCAGCACGGCCACCGCCGCCAGGGCCACCCACCACGGCCAGTGGCGGACGTAAATGCGCAGCGTCCATTGCACCAGCTCGGCAGGCGTCAGCGGGCGAAACAGCGACATCAGGCTCATCCGGCAGCCCTCCCACCTGGCACAGTATGCAGTTGTGAGTATAGCACAGGGCGCGGCCCAGGCACGCCCGCCGTGGGTCACAGGTCGAGCTGCACGGCGAAGACGCGCGGCCCGGTGGGCCGGTCCGGGTAGGGGCTGCCCCCGGCAGGCTCGATGGAGACGCCGAAGCCCGCGAAGCGCTGGAGCGGCTGCTCCCCCAGCGGCAGGACGATGTACATCTCCGGGCTACCTTCTGCCCGGAACAGCCCGCCGCTGTAAACATCCCCCTCCACCGGACGCATCCAGAGCTGGAAGGTCTGGTCCGGCTCCAGGGGGGGCAGGTTGGCCACCTGAATCACGGCCTGTCTGCCGTCCGGGGCGGCCACCAACTCGCCGGAGACCTGCTCCTGGCCTTCGCCGGGGACCAGGGGGATGCGCAGGGCGTTCTCCTGGGCGACCAACGTGGCGTAGTGCTCGGCGGGGTTGGGCGGGGTGGCGGGCCGGGTCAGGACGAGGATCGCCCCGACGGCCAGGAGCAGCAGGGCAGCCACCAGCAGCAAGGCGCGCCCCCACCGCCGGTAGCGGCGGGCCAGCGACGACCGCCCGCGTCGGGCGGCCAGGCGGCGGCGGAGGTCCTCCGTGAGGTGGGCGGGGGCGGGCTGGCCGGGCGCGGCAAAGACCAGCAGCTCGGCCACCTGCCGGTATTCCTCCAGCAGGTGGCGGGCGTCCTCGTCGGCGGCCAGCAGGGCGTCCACGCTGGCGCGCTCCTCCGGGTCCAGGGCGTCCAGGGCATAGGCGGGTATCAGGTCGAGCAGTTCGTTCTTGTCCATTGCTATGATTACGCTTCTCCGCCCCCTATCGGATTGCGCTGCGCCAGCCAGGTCTCCCGCAGCTTTTGCATGCCCAGGCGGAGGCGGGTCTTGATCGTGCCCAGCGGGACCTGCAACTGCGCTGCCGCCTCGCGGTGTGACAGCCCGTGGAAGTAGGCCAGCTCAATCGCCTCGCGCTGCTCCGGCGGCAGGTGGCGCAGCGCGGTGACCAGGGCCTGGCGCAGGTCGTGGCGCTCCCACGGCTCCGGGTTCTCGATTTGCTCCCACAAATAGGGATGCTCGTCCAGCGAGAAGGTCGCCCCCGGCGGCAACTGGCGGCGCTGCTGCTGGCGCAGGGTGTCGATGGCGCGGCGGCGGGCGATGGTCAGCAGCCAGGGGAGGAAGGCCCCCTTCTGCGGGTCGAAGGTGTAGGCCTTGTCCCACAGGCGCAGAAAGGTATCCTGCGTGATCTCCTCGGCGGCCATCGGCTCGTTGAGCACGCGGTAGGCCACCGAATACACCGCGCCCGCGTAGCGCCGATGCAGGGCCAGCAGGGCGTCCTCGTCGCCCTGCGCTATCCGCTGCAAAAGCTCCAGTTCGGAAGGTTGACTCATCAGCGAGAAGCCCACATCGAGAGCATGCCTACCACGATACCACGATTGCCCCGGCCTCACAACGGCGGGATGCCGGCTCCCGGCGGCAACCGGCAATCGCTGGCTTCGTCCCAGGCCCCCGGCTTGTGCTATAATCAGACAAGCGAAACGACCGCCGGTCGTTCCCCAACTCGCGGCGGTCGTTCCCCATCCCAAGGGGTGACGGTCTGTGAGGCTGCCTCGCAGGCCGTCATGCTTTGTGGGCGGTGGGCATGCTGGCTGCCCCGCTCACCCCCTCCAGGCAATCGCGGAGGCTGGCGGCTTCCGTCTGCGGCGGCCCGTATTTCGCTTGCAGGCGCAGGCCCCACCCCGCCAGCCAGCGCCCCAGGCGGGCCAGGATTAGTCTGTGCAGGCGGGCCTGGCGTGGGCGTGTTGCCGTGGCCTGGGCCACCTGGCGCCGCTGTGTGGCCAGTTCAGCCAGCCGCCGGCGATGGGCGTCAACGTGATAGGCGTTCGGTTCATTCCACCACATTATCAGGCTCTCCTTGTGAGCTGTGTGCCCGCTTTCGAGGGCTGTTCCTTGCGAGCGGTCGGGGGTTGCGCGCCAGGGGGTGGGCAGGCTCACCCGGACCGCAGCAAAAAGCGCCGCACGGCCTCCAGCGTGTCGTCCAGCCGTTCCGCGTTCAGGCTGTAGCATTTGGCGTTCTCCTTGCGGCGCTCCACCAGGTAGCCGCTCGCGCTGAGCTGGGTGAGGTGGCGCGAGGCGGCGGACTGGCTGAGGCCGAGCATGGCGATGAGGTCCTGCGCGCAAAGCTCGCCGTGCTCGGCCACCAGGGCCAGGATGCGCAGGCGCGCCTCGTCGGCCAGGGCGTTCAGGCGCACCAGCAGCTCGGAGCGGCTGAGGGCGGCGCTGAGGGCAGAGGAGGGATGCTGCGCCCCCTCCGGCAGGCGCGCGCCGAAGAACAACCAGGCGGTTTTGCCCGCCATCAGTTTGCCCTGGTACGGCCCGATGTGCGCCGAGGGGACGAAGACGATCCGCTCGAAGTGTTTGGTGAAGTAGGCCAGCTTCTCCTCGGCCAGGTCCTGGCCGGTGACGCGGCGGGCGGCCTCCTGCAGGGACATCCGGGCCAGGTCAGGCTGCTGCCAGGCTTCCACGACCTCCTGGAGCACAGGCTCCACGCGCGCCCACTCCTCGGCCAGGTGATCCTCCCACAGCATGCGCAGGTGAGCGAGGATGACCGCCTGCATGGTGGGCAGGTCGTTGAGCAGGGCGTGCGCCTCGCGCTCCAGCGCCTCGTCCACGTGTTCAAAGCCGCTCTTGAGGAAGTCCAGGTACAGCTCGGCGTCGGCCAGCAGCGCCTCGCGGGTGGGCAGGGCCTCCGCCGGGATGTCTTTTTTGTGGGAGCGCAGGGTGTAGTAGGCATCCAGCAACCGGTCGCGCAGCACTGTGGGCGGCAGGGCGGCCAGGTCGTCCAGGTAGGTGGGGAAGCCCGGCCAGCTACGGACGGGGATGATGGCGAAGTGCAACCCCTCGAACACCAGGCGCTGGGTGTCTCGCTGCTGGGGGGTGAGGGCGGCGGCGGTGCGCTCCACCCAGGGGTCCAGGCCGGAGTACTTCTCGGCCATGGTGAGGAGGAACAGGCTGTGCAGGGCGTTGTGGGCGGGTTCCAGGGCCACGCTGAGGGCGAGGCGGTCAGGGGCCACGATGAAGTCGGGTTCGGGCATGGGTCGGGTCCTTAGGGATGCGGTTCTTTCTGGCTTTTTGTTTGATGCGATTTACCCGTTTATGCGGGTAGTCTGCATACAGTGTACCCCCAAGAGGGCGGCCTGTCAAGCACTTGCAGCCGCTGCCAGTTGTTGGAAACATGCAAGGCGGGCGCACGTGTTTTTTAGGCCTTTGTAAGGCCCGCGCAGTAAAACTAGGCTGAGGATTTTGGCGGTGATGGGTGGCCGGCGCTGCCAGGCCACAAGCGGCGCATCTCACACAGTAAGGAACCGGCTCTTGCTGCGGGAACTCAAGAATCTCACCAAGCAATCGGCCATCTACGGCCTGGGCAGCGTGCTCAACACGGTGTTGGGCTTCGTGCTGATCCCGGTTTACACCCGCTACCTTTCCCCTGCCGATTACGGCGTTTACTCCCTGCTCTTCATCAGCGGGGCCATCGCCCGCATCGTGGCCCTGCTGGGCCTCAGCACGGCCATGTTCCGGGAGGTCATCTACCACGAGTCGGACGAGCAGGAGGTCATCAGCACCACCTTCAACTTCCTGGTGATCGAATCGATCCTCTTCTTCGCCGCCCTGATGCTGCTGGCCCCGCAGCTCTCCGACCTCCTGCTGAGCAGCCCGGAGTACACCACGCTGCTCCAGCTAACCCTGCTCACCAAGCTGCTGGGCATGCTGGACTTCGTGGTGATGGCCGTCCTGCGCATCCGGGGGCAGGCGGCGCTCTATTCCCTGCTGGTGGTCTCCACCTTTCTCATCGGCATCGGGCTGAACATTCTGTTTATCGTCATCTTGCAGCGCGGGCTGGAGGGGCTGGTCATCGCCGGGCTGCTGCTGGCCGTGGTGACGCTGATCATCGACCTGTTCATCCTGCGCAAGGACCTGCGCCTGGTGTTTTCCCTGCCCATCCTGCGGCGGATGCTCAACTACGGCATCCCGCTGGTTCCCATCGGCCTGGCCAGCTTCCTGATGACCTCCGCCGACCAGTATTTTCTGGAGCACTACAGCACCACGACGGAGGTCGGCATCTACTCGCTGGGCTACAAGTTCGGGATGGCCGTCCAGTTGGCCGTGACCGCCATTCAACTGGCCTGGCCCGCCCAGATGTTTGCCATCGCCAAGGAGGAGGGGGCCGAGAAGAAGTTCGCCCGCATCCTCACCTATTACGTGGCCGCCCTGGGCTTCGCCGGGCTGGGCATCTCGGCCCTCTCGCGCGAGGCGCTGGTCATCATGACCACCCCGGACTACTACAACGCCTATCTGGTGGTTCCCCTGGTCACGCTCTCCTACATCTTCTACGGCTGCGTTTCCATGACCAACGTGGCGCTGGAGACGCAGGGCCGCACGCGCATCAGCTCCGTGATCATGGTGGGCACCACCGGGCTTAACCTGGGCCTCAACTACCTGCTCATCCCCTCCTACGGCATGATGGGCGCGGCCTGGGCCACCGTGATCTCCTACCTGGCCCTGCTTGCCGTGCAGGTGGCCGTCAACCAGCACTACTGGTACATCCCCTACGAGTTCCGGCGCATCCTCAAGATCGCCGTGGCCTGGGCGCTGGTGTACGGCCTTGGCCTGCTGGTCCAGACCGGCAACCCCTGGCTGGATGCCGTGCTGAAGGGCTTTTTGCTGCTGGCCTTCCCCGGCGTGCTCTACGCGCTCAACTTCTATAGCCGGGATGAGCTGGAGACCATCCGCGCGCTGCTCCGCGCCGCCGTCGGGCGCGTCCGCGCGCTGGGCAGGGGCCTGGCGGGGCGGCTGGCCGGGCAGGCCCAGGCGCTCAGGCCCCTGGTGGCGTGGGAGCCGCTGCGGACGATCATCGCTCATGCGCACCGGCTGCGTTCGCGCGTCGCCGGCAGGCTCCGGAGCGTCCTGCTCCACATGCACGTGCTGAGGCCGCTGCCCGTGGACGAGCTGCCGCCGGACGGCCCGGCGGGCGGGAACGGATGAGGGGCCGGGGGGAGCCATGCCTGCCAGGAAGTTCCTGTTCATCGCCTACTACTACCCGCCGGTCAACGCCATCGGGGCCGTCCGGGCCGCCAAGTTCGCCAAGTACCTGCCCGCCTTCGGCTGGGAGCCGGTGGTGCTGACCCGCCAGTGGGAGGGAGCCGACCTGCCGGACGTGCCGGGCGTTCGCGTGGTTCGCACGGCCTACCAGGACCGCTTGCGCTTCTTCCGGCGCGGCTCCGGCGGCCCTCAGGCGGAGCCGCCGCCCACGGCCCCCGCCGCCAGCGGGGTGGCCGGGCTGCGCAGCCGCCTGCGCCGCCTGGTCTCCTTCTGGCTCAAGGAGGCCATCGCCTACCCGGACGAGTTCATCGGCTGGAAGCCGCTGGCCCTGCAGGCCGCCCGCCAGGTCATCGAGCAGGACAACATCGCCCTGATCTTCAGCACGGCCACGCCCTTCACCAGCCACCTGGTCGCCGCCCAGCTTCACCGGGAGTACGGCCTGCCCTGGGTGGCGGACTTCCGCGACCCCTGGACGCAAAGCCCGGTGTGGCACCATAGCTGGCTGCGGACGCGGGTGGAGCGCGGGCTGGAAAGGCGCACCATGCGGCGGGCAGACCTGCTCGCCACCGTCAGCCACCCGTGGGCGGAGGGGCTGGGCCGCTTCCACGGCAAGCCGGTGGCCGTCATCCCCAACGGCTATGACGAGGACGACTACGCCGGCCCCCCGCCGCCCCTGACGCCGGACTTCACCATCACCTACACCGGGCGGCTCTACGCGGAAACCTACCGCCGCGCCCACGCCGAAGGCCGCCGCGACCCCACGCCGCTCTTCGCCGCCGTGCGGGAGCTGGTGGCGGCGGGGGAGATCGACCCGGCGCGCTTCAAGATCCGCTTCTACGGGCCGGAGCAGGACCGGTTGCTGGTGCTGGCGCTGGCCGGGCAGCACGGCCTGCAGGGGGTCGTCAGCCACGAGGGCGAGGTGGCCTTTCCGGAGGCGGTGTGCAGGCAGCGCGAGTCGACGGTGCTGCTGCTGCTGAACTGGCAGTCTGCCCGGAACAGCTTCAAGGAGCAGGGCTGGTTCACGGCCAAGGTTTACGAGTATTTCGGCGCGCGGCGGCCCATCCTGGCCCTCCCCTGCCACGGCGGCGTGGACGCGCTGCTGCGGGAGACGGGCAGTGGGGTCTCGGCCACCACGCCGGAGGAGGTCGCCCAGGCGATCCGGGCGTGGTACAGTGAGTTCCTGCAGAACGGGCGCGTGGCCTACACAGACCACGGCGAAGTAGCCCGCCGTTACACGCGCCAGCACCAGGCCGGGCAACTGGCCCAGGCTTTTGACCGCGTCGTTGCTGAGAGTTGAATTGAGTGGCAAGATGCAAACGATAACCACCGTAACAACCCCGGACCTGCCCCGCTACTCCCACCCCTGGCGCACGCCGCGCGGCAGGTCGTTCATTGACACGGCCTTCAAGTTCGTGCTGTACGCCATTGCGCTGTCCCTGCCCGCCGAGGGCCTGATCGACCTGGCCGGGCGCACGCCGACCTTCTTCCTTTCCATCGTGGCCGCCGGGATCGCGCTGTTCCGGCTGCCGGGCATCCTGAAAAATGTGGGCAAGTCCAAGGGCATGCTGCTGGTTATGTTCGCCTTTTTCTTCGCCATGGCCCTCTACTTCTACAACCCCATACGCGAACACAACGAGATCGTGCCCATGGTCCAGCGCATCATCCTGACCTGCCTGTTCCTGTACTTCGCGGACCTGGGTTCCTTCCGGGAGCGCGCCATTGAGCTGTACTGGTACGGGTGGCTGTTGCTGGTCACGTACTCGGTGATCCAGGTGCTGGCGGGCAACGTGCGGAGCATCACGCTGCTTGAGGATGTCACGCGCATCTACGTGCCGGGCTACAGTCTCGGCGAGCACTCCGCGCAGGTGGTCACCGGGCTGGTGCTCTCCTTCCCCATGCTCTTCCGGCCACAAACCCCGCCCAAGCGCGCCCTGTTGCTGGTGGGCCTGGCCCTGGGCAGCCTCAGCATGTTCATCAGCGCCAACCGGAGCGGCTTCCTGGGCCTGCTGGCCGCGCTGGCCCTGTGGCTGGTGCTGCGCGGTTTTGTCCGGCGGACGCTGTCCCAGACGCTGGTCTCCCGCGCGGTCACCCTGGTGCTGATGATCGTCGGCGTGTACGTCGCCTTCACCCAAACTTCCTTTGGCCCGGAGATGCTGGATACGATGTTCATCCGCCTCAACCAGACTTTCGTGGAGGGCCGCACCTCCCGCCGGGACGAGCTGTTCCTCATCGGCCTGGACCTGGCCACCCGCAACCCCATCGGCATCGGCTACGGCAATTCGATGGGCATGGTCGCCCAGTACCAGGGCGTCGAGATGGACATCCACAACCAGTATCTGCGCATGCTGATCGACGGCGGCATCGTGGGCTTCCTGATCTTCGGCACCGGCGTGGGGCTGATCGTGAAGAACGGCTGGGACTGGTACCGCGCCTCTGGGGACGACTATTTCTTCCCCATGATCTTTCTGCTGTTGTTTGCGGCCACGGTGGCGGGCTTCCACTACAAGATCACCTGGTTCTTCCTGGGGATGAACGCCGTCACCCCGCTACAGGCGGGCCGCGCGCCCGCCCTCGCCAGGCCGCCCGACATGCCCGCCGCGCAAAGCCTGGGAGCGACCGGCCCATGAAGCTATTGGATGTCTCGCAGAGCTACCTCAGCGACAACCCGACCGACATCGCGGGCATTCACATCCATCGCCAGTGGCTGGCCCTGCGCAGGCGGGGTTGGGACATCCGCGTGATCGCCCCGCAGGCCCTCTTTTACCGGGAGCTGAAGGGCATCGGGCGTTACTATCCCCTCCACTCCTGCCGCGACGACATCCCCATCTGGCGCCCGCGCTACCTGTGGGTGCCCAAAGTGCTCGTCTCCTACGGCTTCCTGGTGGAGCGCTTCTACCAGCAGGCGGCCTTCCGCCACCTGAAGGCCATCACGGCAGGCTGGGAGCCTGACCTGGTGGTGGGGGATTTTCTGATCCCCGGCGGGCTGGCCTCCGTCAAGCTGGCCAGGCACTTCCGGGTTCCCCTGGTCTTCAAGACGCACGGCCACGACGTGCGCATCATCGCCAGGGTTTCCGCCGTCTCCCGGCTGCGGCGGGAGTATTACCGCGCGATCATCGAGGCGGCGGAGAAGATCGTCTGCAACGGGCAGGGCCTCTACGACCAGCTTCTGGCCACCGGGCTGGCCGACCCGCAGCGGGTGCTTTCCATCCCTATCGGCGTGGATACGGACCTGTTCTACGTCCCCAGCGCGGCGGAGCGCGCCGCTGTGCGGGGGCAACTGGGCCTGCCCCTGGAGGCGCAGGTGTGGCTCTTTGTGGGGCGGTGGGAGCACGCCAAGGGCAGCCGCGAGCTGACGGACGTGCTCAGGCGGCTGCTCGGTCGCTACCCGCAGGCGCACTTCGTGGCCATCGGCCCCCTGCACGACCACGCCAGCCGCCAGGCGTTGGAAGCGGCCTGCGACCGGGTGCACTTCTTCGGCCCGGTGGAGCCGCACGCCGTGCGCGATTACATGTTCGCGGGGGACCTCTTCCTGCTGCCCAGCTACGAGGAAGGGTTGCCCAGCTCCTTGCTGGAGGCGATGGCCTGCGGGCTGCCGCCCATCACCACGCCGGTTGGCGGCATCCCGGCAGTGGTGACCCACGAGCAGGACGGCCTGCTGATCCCGCCCCAGGACCGCGACGCGCTGGAGGAGGCGCTGGTCCGCTGCGCCAGCGATGATGCTTTTCGCGCCCGTCTGAGCCAGGCCGCGCGGCGCACCATTGCGGAGGGTCCCTACAGCCTGGCCTCGGTCGGCGCGGCCCTGCACGGCGTGTTCATGGAGGTGCTGGCTAACGGTCGCCGGGCCACCCCGGCGATGTCGAACTGACGATCCAGGGGGGAGACGACACTGCCGTACATCGATACGAGTCGGAGGCTGCCATGGCAGACCTACAACACGGCAAGGCCGATTATCTCGCCCGGCTGGACTACTTCGCCGCCTGGGGTGGGCGGCCCTGGAGAGACCTGCTGGCGCACGCCCTGCACGAATTCTCCGGGACCGACCTGGAAGGGCAGCGCATTCTGGAGATCGGCACGCGGCACGGCAGGATGGCCGCCCTGCTGGCGCTGCTGGGCGGCAGGGTGGTGGGCATCGACCTGCACGTCTATGACCTGCTTCGCGCGCGCGACGAGGCCGGGAAGTGGAAAGTGAGCGACCAGACGACCTTCATCGCCTATGATGGCGATCTGGACATCTTCACGGACGACGCCTTTGACCTGGTCTTCAGCAAGAGCGTGCTCGTCTTCGTCCACGAGCTGGGGGACTACCTGACCCGGCTGCACGCCAAGCTGAGGCCCGGCGGCAAGATCATCTTCCTGGAGAACGGCAGGGGGAACCGCCTGCTGCACGCGCTGCGGGCCATCCGCCACCGCAACGCGCCCTGGAACTACCGGCGCACCCATTACTTCACCCGCAGCGAGCTGGCCCTTATTCACGACCGGTTCTCCGTGCAGTCCGTGCGCAGGCATGCCGTGCCGCCCATATACCTGATCCTGGGCCACAAAAAAGAGGGCTTTGATGCGTAGCGTGAGTGGGACTGTGGACACCGAGGTTAAGCGAGCCGATGGGGCGCAGGCCGGCGCGGCCAGGGCCGCCGGGCTGCGGCGGGCGCGTCGGCTGTTCTGGCGCATGGTGTACGAGCTGGTGGCGCGGCGGTTGCCGGGGTACATCTTCGGGGAGCGGGTCAGCGCGCTCTGCTCCCGCTTCCGGGCCTTCTGCGTGCGGCGCTTTGTGGAGCGCTGCGGCGTGGGCTTGCAGATCGGCCCCGGTGTCACGCTGGCCTTCGCCTGCGAGATCGGAGACCACGTCACCATCAACGAGAACTGCCGCCTGCAGGCCGTCAAAATCGACGACTACGCCCTGCTCGCCCCGGAGTGCTACGTCGTCACGCGCAACCACCGCTTCGCGGACCCGCACACGCCCATCGCGCTGCAAGGCTACCAGGACGAGGTCCCGCCGCATATCGGGCGGGACGTGTGGATCGGGGCGCGGGTGATGCTGCTGCCGGGGGTCACGATTGGCGAGGGCGCGATTGTCGCCGCCGGGGCGGTCGTCACCAAAGACGTGCCGCCCTACGCCATCGTCGGCGGCGTGCCCGCCCGCGTGATAGGACACCGAGGTTCACCGGACCATGAAACGACCGCTTAAAATCTGCCACGTTTCCACCGTGCACCCCCTGCACGACCCGCGCATCTTCTACCTGGAAGCCTGGAGCCAGGCGCAGGCCGGGCACGACGTGCATTACCTGGTGCAGGCCGACCGGGAGGAGACGCTCAACGGGGTGCGCATCCATTCGCTGGGCCGGGAGACGGCCATCACCGGCGGCCTGCGCGTCAAGCAGCGCCTGCAACGCCTGTGGCGTGCCGCTCGCCTGGCCCCCCAGATCGACGCCGACATCTACCACGTGCACGACCCGGAGCTGATCCCGGTCGCCATCTGGCTCAGGCTGCGCACGGGCCGCATCGTCATCTTCGACGCCCATGAGGACGACGTGGCCTACGTCCGCCAGAAGTTCTACCTGCCCCGGCTGGTGCGCCCGCTGCTCGTCGCGCTCATGGCGCTCAACGTGCGGCTGGCCGCCCGCTTCCTGGACGCGGTGGTCGTCTGCGACCAGGGCGTGGCGGACCTCTACCGGCGGCGCTACGGGGCCAGGCGGGTGGAGATCGCCCACAACTTCCCGCGCCAGGATGTCTTCCTGGCCGATGAGCCTGCCGAGAGCAACGGCGAGGTGGCCGGGCGGCCCTACGACCTGGTCTACCACGGCTCCATCCCGCCCTACCACCTGGAGGTGGCCTTCAACGTGGCGGAGGAGCTGCGCAAGCGCGGCGTGGAGGCCCGCTGGCTGTTCTTTGGCGATTGCCCGCGCGCGGAGTGGGCCTACCGGGAGCTGGAGAAACGCGGCCTGCGGGAGAACTTCACCATCCAGCACGGCTGGATTCACTACGACGAGGTGGTGCCGCGCGTGCGCCAGGCCAGGCTCGGCTTCATCCCGCTGCCGGACCTGCCCAAGTTCCAGAACAACATCCCCTCCAAGCTCTTCGAGTTCATGGCCCTGGGGATGCCCACCGTGCTCAGCGACCTGCCGCCCAGCCGCCCCTTCGTGGGCGACGGGCAGTGCGCCATCATGGTCCCCCCCGCCGACTACGCCGCCTATGCCGAGGCCATCCAGCGCCTGCTGACCGACCGGGAGCTTTACCGGCGCATGGGGGAGGTGGGCCGCCAGCGCATCCGGGAGAAGTACAACTGGGAGCAGGAGTCGGCGCGCATCCTGGCCCTCTATGAGCGGCTGGCCCAGGAGAGGGGGCGGGCGTGAGCGGCGGGCTGATCATCAACGCGGACGACTTCGGGCTGACCGAGGATACCAACCGGGCCATTCTGGAGCTGGCCCGGCTGGGCACGGTCTCCTCCACCAGCATCATGGTCAACATGCCCTATGTGGCGGCGATCCAGTCTGTGGCGGCGGAAGTCCCCCGGCTGGGCGTGGGCGTGCACCTGAACCTGACCACCGGCGCGCCGCTCAGCCCGCCGGAGGCGGTGCGGAGCCTGGTTGACGGCCAGGGGCGCTTCCTGCCCCTATCCGTGCTGGTCCGGCGCGCCTTGACGGGCCGGGTCTCTTGGGTGGATATCCGCCGCGAGGTCGGGGCGCAGGTGCGGCGGGCCAGGGATCTGGTGGGCGCGCGGCTGGACCACTGGGACTCGCACGAGGGCTTCCACCGCTATGAGCCGTTCGCCACCCTGTGCATGGCCGTCTGCCGGGAGCAGGGCGTGCCCGCCATGCGCAGCCACCGCCACTACTTCATCACCTCCACCCAGCCGCTGGCCCTCCGGCGGCCCAACCTGGCGACGCTGGGCCTCTTCGGCTGGGGGCGCGTGGCGCGGGAGCAGTACTACGGCCTGCTCTCCTGGCGGGCGGCGCGCCATTTCGCCCTGCCCACCGGCCTGCTGGCCCTGACGGAAGGCCCCACGCTGGACATCCTGAGCGTCGTGGCCGGGGCGGACCTGCCGCCCGGCGTGTGGGAGGTGGCCTGCCATCCGGCGATGAGCGCCCAGGGCCTTTCGGAGGCGGAGACGGCCTACCAGGCCCGCACCGAGGAATACGCCCTGCTCGCTTCGGAGCGGTTCCGGCGGGCCGTGGCCAACGGGCGGCTGACCATGCTCAATTTTTCCCAACTTGTGCAGTAAGGAGCAGGAGAGGTTGGCTATGTCAAACTGGCGAGAAACCCTGTACCGGCGTTCCCCCTGGGTGGTGAAGGAGTGGCTGGTGGCGGCGGAGGCCCTCCGGCGCAACAGCTACCGCCGCCCCGGCGACCACGAGCGAGCGAAGCAGGAGAACAGCCTGGAGAAATACCGGGCGCTCTCCGTGGCGGAGATTCAGGCCATCCAGCTCCAGAAGCTGCAAGCCCTCTTCCGCCACGCGCGGGCGCACTCCCCCTTTTACCGGGACCGGCTGCCGGAGCGGATCGAGGGCCTGGAGGCGCTGCGAAGCATCCCCATCCTGACCAAGGACGAGGTCCGCCGGAACACGGGGACCATCCTGGCCGACGATTACGACATCAAGAAGCTGTGGAAGGGCCACACCAGCGGCTCCACCGGGACCCCGCTCGTCTACTACCGGGACCGCCGGGGGGTGCAGACCAACACCGCCATCCTGGACAATTTCTACGAGCTGTACGGCTGCCGCTACGGCGAGCGGCGGGTGCGCTTCGGCGGCGCGCAGGTCGTGCCGGCGGATGTCAAAAGGCCGCCGTACTGGGTCTACGTGCGGCCCTACAACCAGCTCCTCATGTCCTCCTACCACCTTTCGGAGGAGACGCTGCCGCTCTACGTGCAGAAGTTCAACGAGTTCAGGCCCAAGTACATCGTGGGCTACGGGCACACCATCTACACCGTGGCCCAGCACATCCGCCAGCACGGCGGGCTGGAGGTCCCCATCACCTGCGTCTTCACGGATAGCGAGGGCGTGCCGGAGGAGCACCAGCGCGTGATCGAGGAGGCCTTCGGCTGCCCCTGCCGGGCGGACTACGGTCTCTCCGAGATGGGCCTCATCGCCGCCCAGTTGCACGACCACGTCTACCACGTCTTCGAGCTGGCCTACATTGTGGAGGTGGTGGACGCGGCGGGGAACCCCGTGCCGGATGGCGAATCCGGGCGCATCATCGTCACCGACCTCAAGCAGGACGTGATGCCCTACATCCGCTACGACACCGGCGACATCGGGGCTGTCACGCGAAGCTGCGACTGCGCCTACAACTCGCTGGTGCTGGACCGCATCGAGGGGCGGGCGGACGACGTGGTGGTCACCCCCGCCGGGCGCAGGGTCACCCGCCTGAGCTACGTGACCAAGCCGGGCCGTGGCATCCTGGAGAGCCAGATCGCGCAGACGGCGCGGGACCGGGTGGTGATCCGCGTGGTGCCGGCGCGGGACTTCGACCCGACCAGCATGGAGGGCGTGCTGCGCGTGGCCCGCGACGTGCTGGGCAGCGACATGCGCGTCGATTGGGAGCTGGTCGAGTCCATCCCGCGCACCCAATCGGCCAAGTTCAAGCACGTGGTGCGGGAATACCAGGAGTAGACGCTGTGGCAGGCACAGACATGGCTCGACAGGCAGCCGAAGCTGCCGCGCAGGCGACCCCCGCCCAGGAGGCGGCGCTGCCCCTGGTCAGCGTGATCATGCCCATCCGCAACGAGGAGCGCTTCATCGCCCGCAGCCTGGAGGGCGCGCTGGCCCAGGATTACCCCCCGGACCGGCTGGAGGTCATCATCGCCGACGGCATGTCCACCGACCGCACGCGCCAGGTCATCGCCGAGGTCGTGGCCGCCCACCCGGAGCGCCAGGTGCGGGTGATCGACAATCCGGGCCGCATCGTGCCGACCGGCCTCAACGCGGCCATCCGCGCCGCGCGCGGCGAGGTCGTCATCCGCATGGACGGGCACTGCGAGTACCCGCGCAACTACGTGCGGGAGCTGGTGCGGCTGCGGCAGCAGACCGGCGCGGAGAACGTGGGCGGCGTGCTGGTCCCCGTGGGCAGCAGCTACACCCAGCGGGCCATCTGCGCGGCCTTCTATTCCCCGCTCAGCGCGGGTAGCGCCATGCGCGGCTTTGCGGCCTCCGACGCGCTGCGGGAGGTGGACGACGTGCACGGCGGCTGCTACCGGCGCGAGCAGCTCTTTGAGATCGGCCTCTTTGACGAGGAGATGGTGCGCAACCAGGACGACGAGCTGAACTTCCGGCTGCGCAAGCTGACCGGCGGGCGCATCCTGCAAAGCCCGGCCCTGCAGGTGAAGTACCACGTGCGGGATAGCTTCCGCAAGCTCTTCCGCCAGTACGCGCAGTACGGCTACTGGAAGGTGCGCGTGGTGCAGAAGCACCCCCGCCAGTCCAGCCCGCGCCATGTGGTCCCCTCCGCCTTTGTGCTGGCCGTGGCCGGGCTGGCCGCCCTGGCCCCCTTCTTCGCCCTCTTCCTGTGGGCCTGGCTGGCGCTGCTGGCGCTCTATCTGGCCGCCATCGCCGCGCTGGCGCTGCGGGAGGCGCGGCGCACTGAATGGAAGCTGTGGCCGGGCATCATCTGGGCCTTGATTCTGATGCAGGTGGGGTATGGGGTGGGGTTTATCGTTGGGGTGTTGCGCAGGGTCTTCGGCCCCCTGCCGACCGATTCCATCTTTGAGAGGGTGACACGTTAGCCATGATCGATACGTTACCGGCGTTGCCGGAGGGCATCCAGGCGGTGGAGCCGGTGCGGGCCGTCCCCCCTGCCGGGGATGGCCGCCCCTTGTGCGCCTTCACCGTCGATGTGGAGGACTGGTATCAATCCAGCGTGGACTTCGACGCCCCTATCAGCGAGCGGGTCCTGGGCAACATGGACCGCCTGCTGGCCGTGCTGGACGATTGCGGGGTGAAGGGCACGTTCTTCGTGCAGGGCATGGTGGCGGAGGCCTATCCGCAGTTGGTGCGGCGCATCGCCGACGAGGGGCACGAGATTCAGTCGCACGGCTACAGCCACCGCCCCCTGTTCGGCATGGACCGCGCCGCGCTGCGCCGGGAGCTGGACTACGGGCGCAAGACGGTGGAGGACGCCGCCGGGGTGCGCCTGACCGCCTTCCGCGCGCCGGACTTCTCCATCCTGCGGGGGAACCTGTGGGCGCTGGAGGCGCTGGTGGAGGCCGGGTTCGACGTGGATTCCTCCATCTTCTCCATCCGCACGCGGCGTTACGGCATCGCCGATTGGGAGGTGGGGCCGCACTACGTGACGCTGGCCGGCGGCGCGCGCATCCTGGAGGTCCCGGTAGCGGTCTGGACGGCGGGCAGGGTGCGCCTGCCGGTGGCCGGGGGCGGCTACTTCCGCCTGCTGCCGCATCCGCTGCTGGCGCGCGCCCTGCGGGGCATCCTCAACGACCGCCGCCCGGTCATCGTCTACTGCCACCCTTACGAGTTCAACCCGCAGGAGATGGCCGCCTATCGGGGCCGGGTCTCTACCCTGTTCTATCTGTCGCAGAGCATGGGCCGGGGGACCTTCGCCCGCAAGGTGCGCTACCTGCTGGGCCACCTGCCCTTTGGCCGCTTCGACGCGGTGATGGCGGCCTGGGGCCTGGGCGCCAACGGCCACGCCGCGCCGGGCTGAGGCCGCCTGCTCCATGGGCACTTCCTCTCCATCCAACGTCCTGCTGGTGTGGGAATCCCCCCGGCAGGAGCCGCCCGTGTGCGCCGTCGGCGTCGCGGGCGACTTTCTGCCCTATCGCCTGGCCCCGCCGGAGGGCGGCTCCTGGGCGGGGATGGCGGAGGCCCTGCGCCCGTATTTCGACGACCTGGCCGTGACCCTGGTCAACCTGGAGGGGCCGGTCGCGGTGGAGGGCCTGCCGCCCAGGGCCAAGCTGGGCCTGGGGCATAACCTCTCGGCCCCGCAAGAGGCGCTGGATTACCTGGCCGCGCTGCGGGCCACGGTGGTCGGCCTGGCCAACAACCACACCTACGATTACGGCCCGGAGGGCCTGCGGCGCACCCGGCAGGCCGCCCAGGAGCGGGGGATGGTCGCGCTGGGGGCGGGCCGGACGCTGGCCGAGGAGCCGGAGGTTTACCTGTGGCAGGGGCCGGGGGCGGTGCGGGTGGGCTTTTGGGCGGCGGCCAAAAGCGCCGTGGAGTTCGCCACGGCGGCAGCGCCCGGCCTGGAGGTGGCGATGGTGGAACGCGCCCGCCAGGCCCTCCAGACGCTGCGGGCGCGCGGCGCGACGGCCTGCATCGCGCTGCTGCACGCGGGCGCGGAGCACACCAATTACCCCGACCCGGAGGATGTGCGGTTGATGGACGCCCTGGCGGCGGGCGGCTTTGACGTGGTGGCGGCCTGCCACTCCCACCGTATCAGCGGCCACGCCATCCACCCCGGCGGCCAGGGCGGGCGGGCGGCCTTCAGCTTCTACGGGCTGGGCAGCCTCTCCTCCGGCATCCCCTACACCGACCTGGAGCGCGAGGGGCTGCTGGTCGCCGTGGGGCTGGACGCGCGGGGCGCGGTGGCCCGCGTCGAGGTCAGGCCGATCTATCTGGCCGGGCCGGGCTGGGGCAGCGTACCCTCCCCGGAGGCGGCCCAGGCCATCCTGGCGCGCTTCCGGCGCGTCTCCAGCGAGATCGCGGACGGCTCCTACCGGGGGCGGTTCTACGGGGATGTGTCGCAGGGGCTGCTCCGCACGCAGGCCAGGGACATCCTCACCGCCTACCGGCAGGGCGGCCTGCGGGGCGTGCTGGGCAAGTTCCGCCGCCTGCGCATGCGCCACGTGCGCCGCCTGGTGCACAGGCTCCTGAGGTGAGGTAGGCAGGCCGCTTCCCGCACTCTCCCGCACAAGCCCCTGTAGCCGTTCAATGCGGCGCGCCAACCATCGGCGGAAGCGATGGCGGCGTGACCTGTTATGCTGTTGGTAGGGTATTGCACTCCTCGGCGGCGCGCAGGCTATCCCCTACGCCCGGCGGCGCAGGGCCAGCAGCGCCCCCGCCAGCGCCAGCAGGACTGCCCCGGCCCCGATCAGGAGGCCAGGCTCCACCGGGTACGGCGCGTCGGACCGGGCAGGGGACGGCGTGGCCCGCGCTTCGGCCTGTGGCGTGGGCTGGGGCGTCGCGCTGGGGGTGGCCGTCGCTGTGGCCGTGGCGGTCGGCGGGGCCAGGGTCGGCTGGGGGCTGGGCGTCGGCGCAGGCGGCTGGGCGGCAAAGCCGGGGGCGGATGTGGCCTCGCTGCGCCCGGCGGCCTCCATGCCGGTCTCCGGCGCGGCATCGGCCTCGCCCGGCGCGACGGTCGGCGGGGCCGCGCCCCCCGACTCCGGCATCGCCAGGGCGGGCGCTGCCTCTTCCTCCTGCGTGGTTTCTCCCAGCGTTTGGGCGGACGGGGGCGGCGGCCCAAACTGCGCTTCCCCGGCCTGGTCCAGGGCTTCCTCCTGCTGCTCGGCCTCCGGTGGAGCCGCCGCCTGGGCGGTATCCGGCATCCCGGCGGCCAGGGCCGCCCCCTCGCCGGTCGGGCCGGGCTGCGCCGTTGCGGAGGGCTGCGCGGCGGGCATCTCCGCCGCCCCCGTGACAGAGTCGTCCCCGGCCATCGCCTGGGCCGTGGTCGCCGTCGCGCGGAGGGCCGGCGCAGGGGGCAGGGTCGGCGCGGCGGCGACCTCCGTGGGCTGCTCCGCCGCAGGCTCAGCCGCCTCCTGGAGGGCGAGGTTGTTGGGGGCCGGGGCGTACCCTTGCAGCAGGCCCCACGCGCCCAGCGCCAGCAGCAGCAAGGCCGCCACCGCGCTGAGGGCGCTGGCCCAGCCGTAGACGCGGCGGGCCGTGCCCGCCCGCCGGCGGCCATACACCGCCGGGTCCAGCCGGTAGTCGCGGGGGGCGCGCAGCGGCGAGACCTGGCGCGTGAGGGCCACCACCTGCCGTAGCGCCTCCAGCTCGGCGCGCAGGTCGGCTTCCTCGTGCAGGCGGCGCTCCAGGGCGGCCCGCTCGGCGGGCGTCAGCTCGTCATCCAGGTAGGCCGACAGCAGTTCCAGGTCGGCGGGGCTTAAAGCGGGCATGTTCCGGTGCAGTCGCTATCCAGCGTCGTCTATTTCCTCATGCTTAAGACGGTATCGGTCGGGCAAAAGTTCCCCCAGGGCGGCCAGGCAGTCCCGCAGCCGGGCGCGGGCGCGGCTGAGGCGCGATTTCACCGTGCCCAGCTCCAGCCCGGTCATCCCGGCGATGGTCTGGTAATCCAGGTCCTCCACGTCGCGCAGCACGACCAGCAGGCGGAAGGGGCCCGGCAGGGCGCGGATGCAGTCCTCGATGCCCCGGCTCAGCTCCTGCCGCTGGGCGTGATCTTCCGGGTTTTCCTCGTTGCTGGTCAGTTGGGGGGGCAGGTCGGGCGACTCCGGCAGGAGGTTCTCCAGCGAGTCGGCGGGGCGGCGCTTGCGACGGCGCAGCTCGTCGTAGCAGGCGTTGGTCACGATGCGCAGCAGCCAGCTTTTGAAGCTGCCGCCCCGGAAGGAGTCGATGGCCCGGAAGGCGGCGATGAAGGCTTCCTGGGTGGCGTCGTCGGCGGCGGGCGCGTCGGCCAGGATGTGGTAGGCCAGGTTGTAGACCCGATCCTGGTAGGCCAGGACCAGCGCGTTGAAGGCGTGGACATCGCCCTGCTGTGCCTGCCGGATAAGAGCCTGCTCATCCATGTGCCCTGCCGCCTCGCGTGACCACCCCTCCGCCGGGCCGTGCGCCTTCGATCCTACCCGCCTTCGCAGGAAAGGCAAACCGGACGCCCCGCCGCGCGGGGCCGGTCCGTGCCGGGCTTGTCAACGCGATTCGGTTGGGGGAGGGCAGCGCGGCTATTTGCCCGTGAGGAAAGGCAGCAAGGAGCTGATGCGCCCCGGCCTGCGGGTGGGGCGGGACGGCCAGGTCTCGTCCGCGCTGTCAGCGCGCTCCAGAGGCTGAAATTCTGCCGTTTTGCCTGCCCCGGCCAGCACACGGGCCATGACCAGCCCGACGGGGACGGAGAGGATGAACCATCCGGCGCAAACGGCCAGCAGTATCTCCAACGTGACTTCTCCCTATCCTGTTAAATTTATCTACACCCGATGTAGCGAAACTGTCAAGCCCACCTCGGTACTGTGCCGCGCCGCCGCGCATGGTACCACGCGCCCGATGTGTC